>JAABUR0100002150.1_pt1 | contig 31517 bp, 30 predicted proteins | sample 5560091 | NCBI WGS metagenome assembly JAABUR01 (sample SAMN10711879, study PRJNA513375) | rock metagenome | isolation source: Antarctica rocks | place: Antarctica: Victoria Land, University Valley sud
TGGTCGACGCGCGACTGAGCCAGACGCGCGACATGGACGCGGCGCAGCGGTTCTTCCGCCAAGCGCGCGACCTCTCCGGAGGCCTGCCGGAGCAGGTGACGACGGATGGGCACGACGCCTATCCCCGCGCCATCCGCGAGACGCTGGGGGAAAGCGTCATGCACCGGACCAGCCGCTACAAGAACAATCGGATCGAGCAGGACCACCGCAGCATCAAACAACGCTATTACCCGCTGCGTGGCTTCGGCAGCTTCGTCTCTGCGGCGCGCTTCTGCACCGGCTTCGAGGAGCAACGCCAGTATTTCCGCCATGCCAGCCGGGTCGGCGAGCACGTCTCGCTTGCGGAACGACGGTGCCTTTTCCAGGACCGCTGGGCTGCCGTTCTCAGGGAGCTGGCGATTGCCTGACGGTTACAGCGTACACTTTGCGTCGCCTGTAGCAACCTTCGGCGCGGCCCATGTCCCATTCCTGACGCAACCACGGCCACGCCGCTGGCGAGGATGCTGACCCAGACGAGCGCCCGATTGGGGTCGCCCACCCACAGCAGCAGGAGGCGGGCGGTCGCCACGTAGAGGAGGTCGCCCGGCGGCTGGGGCTGGTGGCGGGTCGGGTCGAAGTGTCCGAGGGCGCGGATGTAGAGGAACGAGTCCCAGGCATACGGCAGGCGCAGCTTGTAGGGGCGGCGCGTCTGGATCGTCAGGAGGCCCAGCAGCAGGGCCAGCGCCGGATCGACGACACGCCCCGCCGACCGGTGCCACCGGCTCAGGCCGCTGATCCGGGTTCCGACGGCCGCCCGCGCCTTGCTCGCTCACCCGCCGCGCCGTCGCCTTGCGCCCATCCCACCCCTTGCCCGGTCTCGGCCGGTGCATCTCTCCCACTCGCGCGTGCCACCCCGCAGCGACCGGCTCCCACACGCGGGAACACCGCACACCGGGTCACCCAGCGCGCACCCGCGTCTCCGTGCGTCCCACCCGTGGGACGGATTCCCGCCCCGTGCGTCGCGTGCGCGCGGAGCGCACGGCCGCGCGCCAGGTCATGGGCCAGCGGTGTGTCGCGCGACAGCCTCGCTGCCCGGCCACGCCCTGACGGTCCCGGCAGCCGCAGGGTAAGCATAGCGCCCCGAACTGAAGGGCGCATGAAATCGGGGGCGCGGGCAGGACAATGTCCGCGCGCACCCACGGCACAGCGCCGTGGGTGCGCCCAAGTGCCGATATAGTCCGTGCTTTCCGCATGGCGGCGGGGACACGCCGTCCCGGCCTGTGCGTGACTGTACCCGTCAGCGCGACGCGCGCAACCGGCGCGGATGCTGATCTGATCGGTCGGTACAGGAGGAGCGGGGACGGCACGCCCTCCCAGCCACGCCGGGGTACGTCGGTAACCCCCGCGCCATGTGCGGCCTCCGGAGCACGCGCGCTGGACCGGGCCGGGACGCCGCCGCCGTACTTCATGTCCGCTTCATCTTGGCCCGCTACGATCGGTGAAGCGCGGTGGGAGACCGGCGACCGGACGTGCGCCGCCGCGCCCCGACCGGCAAAACGAAGGAGGCGCGCGATCAGGTTAAGCCTGCTGGTGGCGACCGTGGCACAGGGCCTCACCATGCTCCTCGTGGCGCGCGGTCCTGAGCTGGTTCCCCGGCCCCCGCGCGCTGGTACCGGTGACGGCGCTGCTCGACCGGGCCACCGCATCCCTGCTGCGGCCGCTGCGGCGCGAGGTGCTCCGCCTCGGCGGCCTCGACCTCGCGGCCTTCGTGGCGATACTGCTGATCAATGGGGTCGCATCGATCCTGCTCCGGCTACTCGCCGGCCGCTGAGTCGGCGCTGCCTCGACCATAGGATCGAGAGAAGAAGGAGGCTGACCATGCACTGCATCCACTGCGGCACCACGCTCGGCACCGACGACCGCTTCTGCCCGCGCTGCGGCGCGCCGACCGCGTCGACACCGCCGGGGACCTGCCCGACCTGCCGCGCGGCGGTGCCGGCCGGGGCCGCGTTCTGCCCCGACTGCGGGGCGGATGTCCGCTCCGGCGCGGCGACGCCCTTCCTCCCGGCCGGTGCCCCGCCGCCCGTCCGAGCCCAGCCCCCGCCGCCCGTCGCCTCCAGCGGCGGTCCCGGATGGGGCAAGGTGGCGCTCGGCGGCCTCGGGGGCCTGCTGGCCGGCCAGTTGCTGGGCGGCGGCGGTTGGGGTGGGGGCGGCCTCTTCGGTGGCCGGGGCTGGGGCGACCGGGAGGATCGCGACGAAGGCTGGGGCGACCGCGACGGCGGCGGGTCCGATGGCGGCGGGTCCGACAGCGGGGAGTAGCGGCGGCCCGCCCGGTGCGGTGCCGGCGCGCCAAGGAGCGGCGGAGGGCAGGGGAGCGACGACCTGGACGTGGGGACCGACCGGCTGCGGGAGGACATCGCGGCGCGGCGGCGCGAGGCGGCGGCGGCGCGCAAGGAGCGGGGGCACTCCCGCTGACTCGACTGGCTGGCGGTCAGCACCGCTCTCTGCGCGGTCCTGGCCGCGGTCGCGGCGCCGGAGTCGGGCAACTACGCCAACGAGGCGCTCTTCCAGGCCAACCGGGCGGTGCTCCAGCAGACCCAGGCGCAAGGGCTGGCGACGCGCCTGGCGCACACCGGCGGCACGCCGCAGGAGATCGGGGCGGCCAACGCCGAGGTTGCCCGGCGGCAGGCCCAGGAGGACGCGCTGCGCCCGGAGGCGCTACGCCTGAGCGACGAGACGGCGGCGCGCAACCGGGACGCGGCGACGCAGCTGGCGCACCACCACCGCTTCGCCGTCACCGTCACCCGCTTCCAGGTGGCGATCGGCCTGGCGGCGATCGCGGCCCTGCTCCGCCGACGCGTCGTCTGGCTCGGCGGCCTGCTCGCGGGGGCCCGCTGCGCCGCCGTTGTGGCCGTCGCGACTTCATCCCCATTTCATGTCGCGCGGCTACAGTCGGCGGCAACCACCACGCCGCCGACGTGCCCCCCCATGGGGGAACAGCGGCGGGTGTGTGGCGGGAAGTGGCGGCGGGACACGAGGAAGGGAGACAGCGATGAGGATGAGGACGCGGACGTGGCGCTGGGTGGCGCTCGGGCTGCTGGCGCTCCTGTTGGCGTTCGGCCTCGGGGCGTACTACCGCTCCCGAGCCGCCAGCGAGGGCGGGCTGGTCGGGGCCGAGGGTGGCGGGGGCGATGAGCCGACGGTGACGTCCACGGCCCCCGACGGGACATTCAGCTTCCAGCACCCGCAGAGCTGGGGGCAGACGACGCAACCGGGGGAGAGCATCCGCTATACGGGCCGCGACGAGTTCATCAGCATCACGCTCGTCGCCACGGCGCAGGCACCGCTCGACTACGCCAGGGCCGACGCGGGCGCGCTGGCATCGGCCTTCCCTGGCTTTCAGGGCACGCCGCTCAAAGCGTCCAAGGTCGCCGGTCAGCATGGCGCGATGGTGGCCTACACCTGGCAAGCACCGGCCAGCGCCGTGACCGGCAAGCCGGTGCCGAGTTCGGCCCGGCGCTACTACATCCCCGGCCCCGGCGGCACGCTCGCCGTCTTCACCTACTCCGCCCCTATGGGAGCCTACGATCCGGCCGGTGCCGACGATTTCGCCAACGCCTTCACGTGGCTGAAGTGAATGGGCTGACGGGCGGGAGTAGCACACGCGCTCGCAATATCACCGCGGCCGGTGCGGCCATCGTGGCTGCACGAACGATCGTTCATGCGTGACAAGGCCCAGGCCGATCGAGACTTCGACAGTTGCTGGAGGTTGACACCGTGACAGGCATCGAACGAAAAGTACGGCGACCGCTGGGACTCGGGCTCGTCGGGGGCCTGGTCGTACTCGGCCTGGCCGCTTGCGGCGGCACGCCCACAGCGAGCCCCGCTACGCGCACACCTATCCCGGTCGCCGCAGCGGCCAGCGCGGGCGGAGCCGCCGCTCCCACAAGTGCGGCACCGCCTGCGCCTACCGCTCCGGTGGCGGTCGCCGCGACCGTCGCCCCCGCCGCAGGTGGCGAGGGCGGTGGGGGCGACGAGCCGAACATCCCCTACGTCGCCCCCGCTGGCGAGTTCCACTTCCAGCACCCGCAGAGCTGGGGGCAGACGACGCAACCGGGGGAGCGCATCCGCTTCGCCGGGCGGGACGAGTTCATCAGCGTGACGATCGTCACCACCGCCCTGGCCCCGCTCGACTACGCCAGGGCCGACGCGGGCGCGCTGACGGCGGCGAGTCCCGGCTATCAGGGACAGGCACCGGTGGCACAGCAGGTCGCCGGTCGGGCTGGGGCGATGGTGGCCTACACCTGGCAGGCCGGGCCGAGTCCGGTGACCGGCAAGCCGGTGCCGAGTTCGGCCAACCGCTACTACATCCCCGGCCCCGGCGGCACGCTCGCCGTCTTCACCTACTCCGCCCCCACGGGGGCCTACGATCCGGCAGGTGCCGACGATTTCGCCAACGCCTTCAAGTGGGGCAAGTAACGTAGCAGCGCACGAGGAGGATCAACCATGCGCATCGAACACCCCCAATACCCATCCGAGCCCGATACGGTCGCCGCTGGTGTCGTATCGCCGCCCGCACTCCACCCGGCGCTGGAGCTGCGCGACCTCTTCAAGATCTACCGCGAGGGGCCGATCGAGACGGTGGCCCTGCGCGGGGCCGACCTGACCGTCGCGCCGGGCGAGTTCGTCGCGATCGTCGGGCCGTCGGGCTCCGGCAAGAGCACGCTCCTCGGCCTCGCCGCCGGGTTGGCGACGCCGAGCGCCGGCAAAGTGCTGGTCGAGGGACGCGACCTGGCGACGCTCGGCGAGGAGGCGCGGGCCGACCTGCGCTTGCGCCGCGTCGGCCTCGTCTTGCAGCGCGACAACCTCCTCCCCTTCTTGAGCGCGCGCGAGAACGTCATCCTGGCGATCGCGGACGGGGACGGCCGCCGGGGGCGGGCCACCGCCTTGCTGGAACGTGTCGGGCTCGGCGCACGCCTCGACCACCGCCCCGCGCAACTCTCGGGCGGCGAGCAGCAGCGCGCGGCGGTCGCGGTCGCCCTGGCCAACGACCCCGCGCTGCTCCTGGCGGACGAACTGACCGGCGAACTCGACTCGGCGACCGCCGCAGGGATCATGCGTCTCCTGGCGGACCTCAACCAGGAGCGCGGCACAGCCATCGTCCTGGTGACGCACAACCTCGCACTCGCGGCACAGGCCGGGCGCGCGGTGCAGATGGTCGATGGCCTGCTCGCGCCCTTCGAGACGGCCACCGCGCTGGCGGCGTGGCGGGCCGAGCAGCACCGTGCGGGGACGACCTCCGGCGTGGCGACCGGCGCGCCCATGCTGACGGCGCGCGGCCTGGCCCGGTTCTACCCCGGCGGCGTGCAGGCGCTGCGCGGGATCGATCTGACGATCGGGGCGGGGGAGTGCCTCGCGATCATGGGGCCGAGCGGTTCCGGCAAATCGACCCTCCTGCACCTCCTCGGCGGCCTGGACCGACCGATGGCGGGGACGGTCACGCTGGCGGGGTCGCCGCTCTCCACCCTGACCAGTGCGGCGCTGGCCCGGCGGCGACGTCGCGAGATCGGCTTCGTCTTCCAGGCCCACAATCTGCTGTCCACGCTCACCGCGGCCGAGAACGTCGCCCTGCCCCTGATCCTCGACGGCGTGCCACCGGAGGAGCGCGAGGCGCGCGCCCTGGCCCTGCTCGATATGGTCGGCCTCCGCGAACAGGCCCAGCAGCTCCCCGATCAACTGAGCGGCGGCCAGCGCCAGCGGGTGGCGATCGCCCGCGCCCTCGCCCACCGCCCGCAACTCCTGCTGGCCGATGAGCCGACCGGGAGCCTCGACAGCGCCAGCGCCGCGCGGATCGCGGCGCTGCTCACCGCGCTGGCCCACGATGAAGGACTGGCGCTGGCCCTGGTCACCCACGACCCGACCGTGGCCGCGCGCTGCGATCGGGTCCTGCACCTCAGCGATGGTCGCCAGGTCGCTCCGCCCGACGTGACCGATAGCCGGGCCGTCGATCCCGCGCCGAACGGGGAAGGGCTGGTCGCCCGATGAGCAGCTTCGCCTACGCCCTGCGATCCTTCGTCCGCGCCGGCGCGCGCAACGCCGCCTATCTCCTCGGGCTGGCCCTGGCGGTGGCCTTCGTCAGCGCCACGCTCTTCTTCGTCGATGGCGCGACTCGGGATCTGACCCAGCGCGCCATCGCCCCCGTCATGCTCGATTTCCAGGCGCGCGCGGTCGACCCGACCACCGACGTGACCACCCTGGCTCCGAAGCTCCGGGGCCAGCCGGGGGTGACGGCGGTGCTCCCCTTCGTGTCGGCGGGGATCGCCATCCCGCCCGCCGCGAACGCTCCGGGCGGCACGCCGATCCCCGCGCGCCTGCTCGCCATCCCCCCCGACTATCCGGCGACCTTCCCGCTCCTCACCGTCAGCGCCGGCCATTTCGGCCCCGACGGCGCGCTGGTGAGTGAGCAACTCGCCACCAGCCTCGGCCTCACGCCCGGCGACACGCTCGCGCTGACGGTGCCGGGGCTGGACCGCCCGTACCCGGTCACGATCACCGGCCTCGTCGACACCGATCGGGCGGCCCCCCTCTTCACCGGCCCATCCGCCGCGCCGGAGGGGAGCTACAACGTCGCGGCGGCGGTCGTCGTGCTCGACTATACCCGGTTCGGGCGCGATCTGGCCGCCCCGCTCGCGTCCGCCGCCGCCGCACCCGCGATCGGCGGCGGCACGGCGGCCACCGCCTCCGGGTTGCCCCTCCTCGACCGCCAGCTCCACCTGCGCCTCGACCGCGCGGCCTTCCCCGCCGATCCCGGCGCGGCGGCGACCGCCGTATCCGCCCTGCGGCGCCAGCTGGAGCGCCAGGCCTCGGGCCAGCTCCACATCACCGACAATCTGGCGACCGCCTTCGCGAACGCGGGCGGCGACGTGGTCGCCGCCCGGCTCCTCTTCGTCTTCCTCGGCCTGCCCGGCGTGCTGCTCGCCGCCTATCTGGCGCAGGCGGCGGCGGGCCTAGTGAGCGCGGCGCAGCGCCGCGAAATCGCCTTACTCCGGGTGCGGGGCGCGGGGCCACGCCGCCTCCTGGCGACCCTCGGTTGGACCGCCGCGCTGACCGCCCTGCTGGGGACGTTGCTCGGCCTGGCGCTCGGTGTCGCCACCACGGCGGCGCTCTTCGGGCGCGCCCCCTTCCATGACCCGGGCAGCATCGCCCGCTCCGCGCTCGCGGCGGCGGTGCTCGGCCTGACGCTCGGCGGGGTCGGCATCTTCCTGCCCGCACGCCGGATGCTCGCGGGCGAGATCGCCGAGGAGCGCCGGGGCGTGGTCGCCGCAACGCCCCCCCTCTGGGCACGCTTGCCGCTCGACCTCCTGTTGCTAGCGGGGGCGGCGCTGGCGCTCTGGTTCAGCGGCACCTACAACAGCAAAGCCGCCACGGCCGGGGCGAGCGAGACGGCGGCGGTCTCCCTGGGGATCTACGCCTTCCTCGGCCCGCTCCTCTTCTGGGCCGGGTCTGCCCTCCTCTTCCTGCGGCTCGCCGGGTGGGCGCTCGATCGGCCTGCCGGGCGCTGGCGGGGGGGGCTCATCGGCCTCGCCAGCCGTTCGCTCCGACGCCGGGGGGGGCGGGTCGCCGGGCTCGCGCTCCTGTTGGCCCTGGCCCTCAGCTTCGGCGTCGCCGTCACCACCTTCGGGGCGACCTACGACGCCAGCCGCCGCGCCGATGCCCGGTACACGATCGGGGCCGATCTGCGCGTCACGCCCGCGCTGACGAACCCCCAACCGGCCTCCTTCGCCACGCGCCTCCAGGTGCCGGGCGTCCGGGCGGTGGCCCCCGTCTGGGTGGCGAATGACGCCCTAGTCGGGGCGCAGACCCAGGCCGTCTACGGCGTGGACGTCGCCGCGCTGACCGCCGCGACCACGATCCCCGATCGCTTCTTCCCCGACGGCGACGCGCGGGGGGCGCTCGCGCGCCTCGCGGCGACGCCGGACGGGCTGCTGGTCAGCAGTGAACTCGCGGCGGCGTACAACATCCAGGTCGGCGACACCGTGGCGCTGCACCTCCCGCGCCGAGGGGGCGGGGCGACCGACACCAAGCCGCACGTCGTGGGGATCTTCAGCATGTTCCCGACGAGCAGCCAGAACGCGGACCTCGTGGTGAATGCCGCCCTGCTCACCGCCGCGACCGGCGATCCCGACCCCGGCTTCTTCCTGCTCGGCACGGACGGGCGGGCGGCGACGAACGACGCCGTCGCCGCGACGCTGGCGGGCCGGTTCGGCCAGCAACTGACCGCCCGGATCCAGACCGCGAACGGCGCGGTGAGCCAGGACCAGTCGAGCCTGGTCGGCCTGAATCTGGCCGGTCTCGTGGCGCTCGACCGCCTCTACGCCGCGCTCCTCGTCGGCCTCGGGCTGGGCGTGTTCCTCTGGGGGGGCATCCTCGAACGCGGGCGGGAACTCGGGACACTGGAAGCGCTGGGGGCGACGCGCGGCCAGGTCAGCGGCCTCCTCCTCCTCGAAGGGGCCGTGCTGAGCGTCGTCGGCATCGCCGGGGGTCTCCTGATCGGGGCACCGCTCGCCTGGCAGTACAACGGCTTCTTGCCGGGCATCTTCGCGGTGCCGCAACCGACCCTGGCCATCCCCTGGGCCGACCTGGGGATCTTGCTCGCGTTGGCGCTGCTCGGGGCGCTCGTGGCGGCGGGGTTGGCGGTGCTGCGCCTGCGGCGCCTCTGGCCCGCCGAGGCGCTGCGCGAAGCCTGACCGCGCGGCGGCTGCTCGGCACCAGACGGAATCTTCCCGCAGGGACGAAACCGGACGATCGTCGCCATGCGCCCGCCCCAGCCTCTTTGCGGTCGGGGCGGGCGCATGGCGTTCCCCGTACCGGTGCTGGAAAAGGGACCGCGCGGGAGATGCGGCGGCAGACGGTGAGCGGGGAGACAGCGCCCTGCTGGCACGCGGTGGTCGAGATACGGTCGGTTGCGCGCGGAGAGGCTGCATGGACGCCACGCCGGATCCCCGCAGCGGGCGCTCGACGCGGAGAAGTCGAGCGCCCGCTTCATCGCCTTTTTCTATTCACGTGCAAGAATGTTCTTGGCGGGGAATGCTCCCGCCGCGAGCGAACGAGCGACACAACATGCGGTGACGATACGGGCTCCAGCATGCCGCTGTATCCGATGGGCGGCGGCGGCTACGGCATCGTGGGCGACATCGTCGTCGGCATCATCGGGGCGCTCCTCGGCGGCTTCCTCTACGGGCTCATCACGGGCAACTCGAGCGGGTACAACAGCCTGGACCTCGGCTCGATCGTCGTGGCGATCATCGGGGCGATGATCCTGATCGCCATCCTGCGCGCCGTCTCCGGCGGGCGTGCCCGGGTCTAGCATCGCGCGGCGCGAGCACAACGAGCGCACCCAGGGGGCGTGGCATCGGCCACGCCCCTTTCTCGTGCCCCCCGGCATGGGGTGAGTAGTGCAGCGCGTCGGCCAAGCCGTCCGGCCCTGCGGCGTCGAAGCGGCGAGACGAATCTGCACGGGGCCCGTTTCTCTCATGCAGGCGTTCGGGGTGCTGTGTGGGGAGGGGCAGATGCGTGGGGGCGGGTGGCTGGCGGGTGGCGCGGCGGCGGTGCTGATCGTCGCCGCGCCGCTGCTGGGGCGGTGGACACTCGTGGGGGCGGCGCTCGTCCTCGCGCTGGCGGTGTGGGGGGCACGGCGGTCGGGTCGCTGGGCGGCGCTCGCGTCGCTGCTGGGCCTGAGTGGCGGGGCGATCGGCGCGGTCAGTGCGACCGGTGCGTTGCTGCGCCACGGGGCGGTGCCAGAATATGCCGCACGGGCGGGCATCGGCTGGCTGGCGCTGCTCCTGGGGCTGGTCGCCGTGGTGGGCGGGGCGCTGCTGGTGGCGCGACCTCGTCTCGGCGCGCTGCTGCTCTGCGCGGGCAGCCTCCTCGGCTTTATCGCGATCGATCTGTACGACATCGATACGGTCTATGCGCTCGCCCCGATTGTCTGCGGGGCGGCGGCGATCCTCGCGCTGTCGTCGCCCACAACCGTGCGCGCTGGCGCGACGCAGCCCTGAACGGGGGATTGAGCCAAAGCGACCGCGTGTACGTTCGGGCTGTCAATCTCGCCCCACGCCGGACACCGAAAGTGGACAACGATTGGGGGCGGTCCTGGCGGCGAAAGATCGGGTGATCGCGGCACACCTCGCTATGACATGCTGGGTCTTGCCGCCATTCGCTGATCCGGGTTCGGCTGTTCCTGAACAACGGCGCGTCCTGTTGGCCTCGGTGATGACGTTGCGACGGCGGGCAGCAAGTGCGACCGATTCACCCATGCCAACGCATACAACAAGCGGAGGGCGATCATCGAATGGCGGCAAGACCCGACATGCTTTACACATATGGATCATCACCGTGGCAGGAAAACCAGCCCTTTTCGGCCTGAGAGTCGCGCCACAACGCCAAACGTCCGCCCGAAGCTCTGCCAGCGTCGGTGCAAAGTTGCCCCGTTGATGGGGGGGCTGCCGGGGCCCTCAGCGCGGCGGCTCGATGATGAACCGGAAGATGGTGGCGTACTGGCGCCGCACTTCGAGCGGCGGGAGGCGCGGGTCGGGCTCGTCCTTGGGGCGGTAGACGCCCAGCCGGAAGGAGAGCCCCCCGCGGCCCCAGCCGGCGGTCCGGATCTCCAAGGCCGAAGCGATCGGCGGGCTGGTGAAGCGCGCCCAGCCGCGGGCGAGGAGCTCGCGGTCGTAGAAGGCGACGATCTCCGCCGGGGTGGCCTGCGCCCCGAGGGTGGCACCGACCACCGCCGGGATGGGGCGGTCGGTGCCACCCTCGGGGCGGGCGTCGCGCCCCCCCTGCTCCAGGACGGCGGCGCCGGGGTAGAGCAGGGCGGCCTCGGGCAGGGCCGCCAGCTGCGCCTGGCCGGGGCCGGCCGGGGTCGGCGTGGCCCACGTGCAGCCCCCGAGCAGCGCCCCCACCAGCGCCACCGCGATCGCCAGACCCGCCCGTCGCATCGGTGCCCTCCTAGCCACGAACGGCGTGCCCCAACAAGTCTCTACGCGTATGGCGACCGGCGCGTTGCACGTCCGGGCGTATCTCCGCCATCGGACTATGGCTGTGGGTCGGGGCGGCTGGCGGCGGGTGTCACCTGCAGAACCAGGGGTCGCAGGATACTACCGCCTGTCAGGGGTGCGGGCAAACATGTGTAAAGGAGATCGGCTCTCCCGATCTTTTGGTGATCCGGGCAGGATTGCCCCTGGAAGTGGGGACGGAGGGCCAGAAGTCGGCCTTCTTCAGCCCTTCGAGACGTCCTCCAGGCCACTTTCCTGAGCGTCTTCCCTATCCTGGACCCTCGATCATCAAAAGATCGGGAGAGCCAAGAGGTCCTGGCGAGGGCTGATCGCGGCCCAGGTGACAACGATCAGCGCGCAGGCGCTGACGATAGCGGCACTACTCGCCACGCGGTCGAGGGCAGCGGAGCAGGAGCGCGCGCAGGAAGGGTCAGGAACGCCGGAACCGGCCCCGGTGGCACGCGACGCCGCCCCCGGCGTGTGGGGGCGTCTGCGGCGCTGGTGGCGGGGCTAGTCTGGCGCACACCTTTAGCGTTGGGCACGTCCCCGCGCGCGGCTGGGGGGCGCGACAGTTGCGAGATCGGCCAGGAGCAGACCTCGCCACATGATGTCGGGTCTTGCCGACATTCGATGATCGACTTCCGCTCATTTTGTGCGTTGGCACGGGCGGATCAGTGGCCCAGCGTGCCCGCCATCGCAAGGCCGTCGGCGACGACCAACAATTCGTGCTGCCACTCAGGAAATGCGGAATTCAGATCATCGAATGTCGGCAAGACCCATGATGTCGCACACGTATTGATCCCTGGCGTGGCAAGAACCCCCCTGGTTTGGCGGGTAGTCGGGCGCGCTGACTGGATAAAACGGCCAACATTCTTGCCAAGCCAGGTGCAAACATGTGTATCGGAGCATGGGTCTTGCCGCCATTCGATGATCGCCCTCCGCTTGTTGTATGCGTTGGCATGGGTGGATCGGTCGCACTTGCTGCCCGCCCGTCGCAACGTCATCACCGAGGCCAACAGGACGCGCCGTTGTTCAGGAACAGCCGAACCCGCATCATCGAATGTCGACAAGACCCCGGAGCATGCGGCGAGGTGTGCACACGGGCTACGATTTCCACGCATCTTCGTAAACGTCTGGCCAGATCGGTGGCGTGATACCACCTGCGGGCCGTGCAATTTCTCGGTTGGTTTCCTCTTGCCGCATTGCCGACGACGGCAGATGCCGCCACGTTCCAGGCGAGCGGGCCGGCATGAGCTGCGGTCACGGTCGGGATGAAGGAGCGGTGAAGAAATGGCTGGTACGCGCCGTGCCGACGATCGGATATCGTCGGCACGGCCTCGGTCTGCGGACTATGGGGGCGATGCGCGTCCCTGTAGTCGATTTGCCCGGCGGTGGCCCGTGCCGCAGCCGGGAGGGTCCGCCGTTAGTTGCCCGGGGTCTCCGGACCCTCGGCACCGTCCGGCCCATCGGCCTGGGCGCTGAGCACCTGGCCGCTGGTGCCGTCGACCGTGACGTCCTGCGCCGCGCCGCTGGCGTCGGTCAGGGTCACGCCCCAGACCAGCGCCCCGTTCTCATCCTGGAGTTCCACCTGCGTGATGGTCGCGCCGGGGAACTGCGCCAGGGCGGCGGCCTTCGCCTGGTCGGCGGTCGTCGGCACCTGCGCCGGGTTGAGGGCCGGCGCGGTCGCCTCGGTGGTATCGGCCGCCTCGGTGGTATCGGGGGCCTCGCCCTGCACGACGGTCGTCGGCGTGCCGGGCGTCGCGGGCGGGGCCGCGCTGGCGTGATTCAGCGCCACGCCGCCCATCAGGAAGGCGCCGAGGAGCGCCGCAGTCGCGCCGCTGCCGACGATGAACTTCTTCGGCTTCAGGGTAGACATCGAGGTTTCTCCTTCGTGATCATCAGGTCCGCCGTCTCCCGGCATGTTTCAACACTAGTGGGCCAAGATGAAGCGGGCATGAAACCAAAGCGCGATCGTATTTCATCCGCAAGCGCCGGTCGGGCGGCGCACGCGAGGGGCGCCGTCCGCCTGGTGCGGGCATCGGCGGTACCGTCGTCCGGCGGGCTCCGGCGCGGCGTGTCGCGACGATCGCCCCAGCGTCGCCGACACGCGCCTGCCGTCATAGGGCCTGCTGCATGCGCATGCCCACGGCGGTCCAAGCCCGGCTCGCGCGCCGGGTAGCCAGCGGTCGGCCCGCCAGCCACGTCGTGCGGGCCACACACCGTCGGGCGGCGTTATCCGGTCGTGCACGTCCGCAACCGGCCCGGCAGCATGGCGCACGAACGCCGTCGCCGCACCGCTTCATGCCCGCTTCATCTTGGCCCGTTACGATCGGCGGCAGGCGGTGGGATACCGCTGCATGGGCCGGAGCCGCCGCGCCGCCCGGCACGAGGGCGCGGGCAACGACGCTGGTGCGGCACGGTGCGGCACCGGTAACGCCTGACGCTCGTCGCACCGAGCACCCTGAGCCGAGCCACCATCAACGGGCGGCGATAGCGGTGGCGGCCTTGCTCGACCGCGCCACCGTTCCCCTGCTCGGGTCGTTGCGACGCCGGTGGGCCCGCCCCGGCGATCGCGCCCGCTCGGCGCCGCCGCTTCGACTGCCCGTCAGACGCTACGCCAGCGCCAACGCGGCCCTGTTCTTCTCGAAAGGAGACCCGATCATGCCTTGCACACAGTGCGGCACCACGCTCGCCCCCGACGTCCGCTGCTGTCCCCACTGCGGCGCGGCGTCCGCCGCGCTACCGCCGAGGTCCTGCCCGACATGCCGTACGGTCCTCCCGGTCGGGGCCGCGTTCTGCCCCGCCTGTGGCGCGGAATCGCGCTCGGGGTCCGCCGCCCCGTTCCTGCCGCCCGGCCCCGCCGCCCCGGCCCCGCCCGCCACCACACCGGCGGTGCCGAACGGCGGCTCGTGGTGGGGCAAGGTGGCGCTCGGGGGCCTCGGCGGGCTGCTGGCCGGTCAGATGCTGGGCGGCGGGGGCGGCCTCTTCGGTGGCCGGGGCTGGGGCGAGCGGGATGACCGGGGTGACCGGGGTGACGAGGATGGCGATGGTGGAGGCGGGTTCGATGGGGAGGGCTAGGCGCGACCGCGATCCGCGCAGGCAACCGCCGACCCGTGCCCGCCATCGTGGTTGTCCCGGCGGAGGCTGCGGCAGTTTTCAGACGGTGGGGCTGACGACGCCGACCGTCCGCTGATACTGTTGCGCGATTGACGCGTCCGCGACGGCAAGGGGGCGGTCGCCCGCGCGATCGAGCTGGAGGCGAAGGGGGTCAAGGCGCTCAAATCGTGGCTCGATGCCCGACCCGCCGTCGCCAACGACCTGCTCTTCGTCAATCGCTACGGCGACCCCATCTCCGAGCGCGGGGTGCAGAAACTCCTGACCAAGTACGCGCGCCTGGCCGGGGTCCGCAAGGACGTGACGCCGCATGTGCTGCGCCACACCTTCGCCAGCCACAAGGCCGATGCGGGGATCAACGCCTACCAGTTGCAGGAATGGCTGGGTCACGCCTCCGTCGCCACCACACAGATATACGTCTCGCTCTCGAAGGCGAACAGCAGGCAGCTAATGGAGAAAACCAGCCTATGAGATCCATTCACCACAAGACCACAAAACCACCAACGGTTAAGTACACCAGTGACAATCTTGCCCTACTCCCGGCGTCCCTGCTTCCCTTCCGGAATGCCTACCGGCAACTCGCCGCCACCCTCCCCAGCGGGGAGGTTCTGATGGTTGTACCATCGAGGTCCGGCCAATTGCGCAGCGTCATGCGCGCCCTCTCCCCTGCCCTGCGCGCCCGTGGGCGGCACATCACCGCGATCAGCGCCCACCGCACACCTCGCCATGACATGCTGGGTCTTGCCGACATTCGATGATCCGGATTCGGCTTTTCCTGAACAACGGCGCGCACTGTTGGCCGTCGGTGATGACGTTGCGACGGGCGGGCAGCAAGTGCGACCGATCCGCCCATGCCAACGCATACAACAAGCGGAGGGCGATCATCGAATGGCGGCAAGACCCGGGATCACAAGGCGAGGTGTGCGGTGGAGCATTGAAGAGAGGGACCATGAACGAATCGCCGCACGATTTCATCCGCGTCGTCGACGCCGACGGCACGGAACGCCATCTCAACCTGGCCGCCGTGATCGCGATCACGTTCGACCCGTCCGGCGCGGCCACCATCGACACGACGGCGGCGCTGCCTGCCCATCAGGAAGGGCGGTATACCGTGACCGGCGAGGAGGCGACCCGTTTGCGCACGGCACTCGCGCGGCGCGAGGAGTGGGCGGATGCGCCGACGTCCGGGCGACTGCCCGAGTTCCGGCAGTCGCCGACGCGGCCCCGGCCGCTCTGAGCCGGTACCCGGTCGTGGCGTGAGGTGCGGCCAGATACTTTCATTCCCAATTCACCTGGCGACGGTGCTATCGTCGTGGTGATCAGACTATCGTCCAATCGTGTGCTTGTCGCGCGAGAGAGTGGGTACTATGTCACCGGAAGGTTATCGTCGCGCTGGCCTCTCCCGCCCCGGGGCACTCCTGGCCCTGTTCTTCGGCGTCCTGGCCCCGCTACTCGTCTTCGGGTTCCTCGCCGAGGATGTCTGGTCGCGGGAGGGCTTCGCCTGGGATCTGCCCCTCCTCCGGGCCGTCCATGCCCGGGCCACGCCGTCGCTCGACACGACGATGCTCTTCTTCACCCGGGTCGGCGCACCCCTCCCGATGATCGCCTTCGTCGCGCTGGCCCTGCTGGCCCTCCTGCTGCGGGGTCGGCGCGGCGCGGCGCTCTTCTTCGCGCTCGCCGTCGGCGGGGCGGCGGGGCTGAATGTCGTCGCCAAGCTGGTCTTCCAGCGCGCCCGCCCGACACTCTGGCCGTCGCTGGTGACCGAGACCGACTACAGCTTCCCGAGCGGGCACGCGATGGGCTCGCTGGTGGTCGTCGCCGCGCTGGTCTTCCTGACCTGGCGGACGCGCGGACGCTGGCCGACCCTCGCCCTCGGGGCGCCCTTCGTCGCCGTCGTCGGCCTCTCCCGCGTCTACCTCGGCGTCCATTACCCCTCGGATATCCTGGCCGGGTGGTGCGCGTCGCTCGCCTGGGTGGCCGGGGTGTGGCTCCTCCTCCGCGCCGCCCCGTGGTCGCGGTGGCGGACCCGGACTGCGGGAAACGACGGGGCGCGGTGGCCACACGCACGGATCGTGGCGAATGGCGCGGAGCGGTCGACCGCTGCCCGTGGGGTGGGGCGATGACCGCCCTGGCGGCGCTCGGCCGCGCGATCCTGGCCTTCGTGGCCGCGCACCAGTATCCCGGCCTCTTCTTCTTCCTGCTGATCGAGGAGGCGGGGGTGCCGCTGCCGCTCCCCGGCGATACCCTGATCATGTACGCCGGGGTGCGCTCGCGGGGCGGGGGGACGATCGCCGCCCTGGCGATCCTGCTCGCCGCCGCCGCCGCCACCCTCGGCTCCTCCGCCCTCTACTGGCTCGCGCGGCGGGGCGGGCGCCCGGCGCTGGCGCGCTACGGCCGCTTCCTGCACCTCCACCCCGACCGCGTGGACCGGATGGAGGCGCGCTTCCGGCGCTGGGGGGTCTGGGCGATCATCCTCGGGCGACTGATCCCGGGGCTGCGGACCCCGACGAGCGTGATGGCCGGGCTCTTCGCGGTGCCCTACCGCGTCTTCGCCCCCAGCACCGCGCTCTCGGCGCTCCTCTGGGCGCTCTTCTACTTCTCCCTGGGCGCGTTCTTCGAGCCGCAGTGGCGCGAAGTGCTGACGGTCGTCACCGGCGACCTCGACGCGTCGGTCGGCATCGCGGTGACGCTCGGCCTCGCGGCGCTCGTTGTCGCGGCGGTGTGGCGGCGTCGATCGGGGCGGGCGGCGGCGTCAGCCGGGAACGGGTCGCAGGCCGTCGACGAGGCGAAGCGCCGCTGAGACGGCGTGCGGGCGGCGCTCGCCCGGCACGACCCGGGCCCGGGCGACGGCGGGGAGCGGGGGATTTCCTCCGCCCCGGCTCCTGCCCGCACCTCGGGCTCTGCCTCCTGCCGCTACTTGCGGCCTGTGCCGGAACAGCGACGGTGGACAGGCGAAAGGGGCTGCTCACCGGTCTTTCATCCGCGCTTCATCTCCCGGCGGTACACTACCAGTGATATTACGACGCCCCGCCACATCATCGGTGACGCCGGCGTGCACCTGAGATGGCAGCATAACTGGCAGGTGTGAGCGGCAGGTTTGGCCCTGGAAAGCCGTTTCACGCCCGCCCGAGGGGTGATTTTCCTGCCACGCTGACTACACGCCGGTGTCACACATCATACGGCGAGGCGTCATATTGCCGCCCAGCGCGCGCAGATGCGGCGGGCGGCGGCGACTCGCGAGCCGGTGGGGGCGACGATGCGGATCCTGGTGGTGGAAGATGAGCACCGACTGGCGACGGTCCTGACGCAGGGCCTGACCGAGCAGGGCTACGCCGTTGACCTCGCGCACGATGGCGAGGCGGGGCTCGGCCTGGCCGAGTTGGAGCCCTACGATCTCCTTGTCCTCGATGTGATGCTGCCGGGGCTTGACGGGCTTGCCCTCTGTCGGCGACTGCGCGCGCAAGGTCGCCACATGCCGATCCTGCTGCTGACCGCCCGCGACGCGGTGGACGATCGCGTCGCCGGGCTGGATAGCGGGGCGGACGACTACCTCACCAAGCCGTTCGCCTTCCGCGAGCTGCTGGCGCGGGTCCGCGCGCTCCTGCGCCGCGACGGGCGCTCCCGCGAGGCGGTGCTGCGCCTCGGCGACCTCACGCTCGACCCCGCCACGCGCGAGGTCCGGCGGGGTGGGCGGCTGGTCGAACTGACGAGCAAGGAGTACGCCGTGCTCGAGTATCTGCTGCATCATCCGAACCGCGTGCTGACGCGGACGCAGATCGCCGAGCACGTCTGGGACTACGACTTCGTGGCGATGTCGAACGTGATCGACGTCTACATCCGCTCGTTGCGCCGCAAGCTCGGCGACGACGGTCCGGTCCGGTTGCTGCACACCGTGCGCGGTGCGGGCTACCAGTTGCGGGCGCCGTCATGAGTCGGCTCGCGGCGCTCGTGGGGGTTGTCTGGGCGCACCGGCGCACGATCCGGGTGCGCCTGACGCTCTGGTACGTGGCCCTGTTGGCCGCGATCCTCCTCGCCTTCGGCGCGTTCCTCTACGCCAGCCTCGCGCATACGCTGCACGACGAGGTCGATCGCGCCCTCGCCGATGAGGCCCGCAACGCGCTGGACACGCTCGACGTCCGGGATGGCGTCGCGCACCTGGGAGACACCCCCGACGGGCTCGCCGCCGGGACGATCGTCGTCCTCGCCGACGCCCAGGGGCGCCCGCTGAACGCCAATGTCCCCACGACCGCCCTCGCCCCGCTCGCCGCGTCGGCGCGGGCCGCGCACGCCGGGCCGCAGCTGACCACGGTCTCGTTGCAGGGCGCCGAGTGGCGGGTGCTGTCGCAACCGCTCGCGAGCGGCGGTCAGGCCGCGGCGGTGCTCCAGGTCGCGCGATCGGAGCAGGGGATCGCGGACGCGCTCGATCGTTTGCTCCTGCTGATGGGCTTGGCGGTCCCGCTGACGCTGGCGCTGGCCGTCGCGGGGGGGCTGTTCCTCGCGAGCCGCGCGCTCGGGCCGATCGATCGGATCACGCGGACCGCCGGGCGGATCGGGGCGGCGGACCTGTCGCGACGACTCGCCCTCCCGGCCAGCCCGGACGAGGTGGGGCGGCTCGCCGCGACCTTCGACGCGATGCTGGACCGGCTGGAGGAGGCGTTCGCGCGCCAGCGCCGCTTCACCGCCGACGCCTCCCACGAGCTGCGGACGCCGCTCGCGCTCCTGACCGGGCGGGCGGAGGTGGCCCTCGACCGCCCGCGCACCCCCGCCGAGTACCGTGCGGTATTGACCGGCGTCCGCGACGACGCGGCGCGGATGGCGCAGCTGCTGGGGGAACTGTTGACCCTGGCGCGCGCCGATGGGGGGCAAGACCTCCTCGCGCGGGAGCCGGTCGATCTCGCCGACCTCGTGGCCGATACGCTCGACGCGCTGGTGCCGCTGGCAGAGGAGCGCGGCGTGGCGCTGGCGGCGGGCGCGCTGACGCCGTGCGCCATCCTCGGTGATCAGACGCGTCTGACCCAGCTGCTGATCAACCTCGTGGACAACGCCCTCAAGTACACCCCGGCGGGGGGGCGCGTGACCGTATGCCTGGCCCAGGACGCCGACATGGCGCTCCTCTCCGTGACGGACACGGGCATCGGCATCGCGCCCGAGCACCTGCCGCGCCTCTTCGAGCGCTTCTATCGGGCCGACACGGCGCGGTCGCGCGGGGCGGGCGGGGCGGGCCTGGGGCTCGCGATCGCCGACTGGATCGCACGGGCGCACGGCGGCCAGATCGCCGTGGTCAGCGCGGTCGGCAGCGGCTCGACCTTCAGCGTCCGGCTGCCCCTCGCACCATAGCGCGGCGGCCGGAGATGGCGAAAGGGCATAGCGGTGTTGGTTCGGTGTTACCTGCGGCGCGGGGGGCGGAGATTACGGCGCTGCTGCGCTGAGCGATAGTATAGGGTGCAGGTGGGCTTGACTCTGCTGTGTGGCTCTCCCGCGAATTCCGTGCATCAAGAGCCACGATAGGGACGAGCGACCCGAAACCGCTGTAAGTTGCACGTCGAGAGGTCAAAAGCGACGATGTTCGGTCGTTGCGCCCCACTTTTCACGCATACCTTATAGTCTGCACTGAATCGGTGGAAGAGCCCCAATGGGATAGTTCCAGTCTGGAGACACACTCTTCCATACAGACTGGATCGGTCCACACTCGATACTCGATCTGCGCCATGCTAAGAGCCGGAAGGGCCGATGCAGCTTATCGGGAAAGGAGAAACAATGATAAATTCCGACGATGGCGTTTTCTCCTTTTCTGATGATGCAGAGCTACTTTTCGCGACTGTGGCATGCTTAACGTCAGCGAACCATCCCCAGTCCATGCGGTTGTCGGATACAGCATGATCCGATCGCCGACAACAGTGACGGTACGCGCGATCGTGCCGCCAGGAAGTTCGATGACCAGGTCCGCACGACCGTCCCTGCGGATGTATTGAGGTCATTACACCGGACGTAAACGAGATCGATCGGGAAACGCATGACCATGGTGTGCAGCCCCGTGCAGGGCGTGAAGATGGGGCCAGACCCGGTGTGGAACGTCGGGCGGCCCAGCAGGCCGATGAGCCGTCCCCACGGGACGCGGCCGTATTGGGCACGGCAAGCGAGAGTTGCCTCCTGCATGCGATTGGTGCTCGGGACGGTCCCGTCCGACATCGTACCTTCCTCCATCCTGGTTTAGGCATGGCCGATCCGCGGTGGCGATCGACCGGTTGTTATAGGTAGGACTTACGCGGTTGAACACGAATTGAGCGTACTCCTTCTGCGAATCGTATGCGAACGTACGCGTAGATCATATCCCAACTGCGTGAGTCCTAACGGTATTGGTTCTCATCATCGTTCAACAGGCAGCCGCTGACTTCGGGAGGGTCGCCATGATGGCAGCGATCGTGCATCCATGCCGGGACGCTGCCGCGCACGATGTGGGCAGCTACACCATCCGGTACCGCTGTCGTAACGACCACGGCATCGTTGCGCCGATCGTCACCGAGGATCGGGAGGTGGCATACCTCTTCAGCGGGGGCGTGTTGCAGATTCGGTGTGCTGGTGTGGGTGCCGCAACACGTCTCGCAGGGCTGCTCCGTGGCCTCGCCTGGTCACCCGTGCCGTCGGTGGCACGTAGGCCTGCAATGCCTGCCGAGCGCGTGAGCACGTTCGGCTGATCGTGCCGCCGGTGGCACGGATTCATTGGCCTCGCCCGCCTCCGCTCAACCATATCGCGTCGCACGCTTTCCCGCTGCGGCGATGCCTTGTTCCGCCGCCCGGTATTCGGGCGGGGTCGATGATAGATGCCGGACGATAGGCAGAAAGGGGACAGGCCATTCACGCAACACCATGAGTCGACGCACGAGCTGGCGGAGGAGGCAGGCACCAGCGCGCGTATGAGCCCCTCGCCGATCATCGAAAGGAAAGCCTCATGTTCACCCATCGGCCAGCATCGCGGATCGTCATCGTCGCCATCGCCCTCGTGTTTGGCCTCGCCGGGTGCAGCCTCGGCGGGAGCACGAATGCCAGCCCGACCGCGGGGAGCACCGCGACCACGGCGGCGGCGACCGCTCAAGCGACCGCCACCACGGCGGCCGCTGCCGCGCCGACAACCAGCAGCCGCCCGCCGGCCCAGGCCGTGGCGACGGGGAGCAGCACCGTCGCCACAACGGGGTCGCCAGCAGTGGCGACCGCCGCACGCGCCGCCGCCAGCCCGACCGCCGGGGCACCCACGACCCAGCCCGACATCGCGGGGGTGGCCGCGCAGGTCCGGCCAGCGACCGTGCTGGTCCTCAATCTCGTCCAGGCCCGGGCGGGCGGGCGGGCACTCCCGGGCCAGACGACGCCCGGTGCCGGCCCCCTACCCGGGCAGGCGACGCCCGGCGTGGGCACCACGCCGCAGGGGGCGGGCTCGGGCTTCATCTACGATCCGGCCGGCTACATCATCACCAATAACCACGTCGTCGAGGGGGCACAACAGTTGAAGGTGGTCCTGCCGCCGCCCGACAATCGTACCTTCACGGCGACCCTCGTCGGGCGCGACCCGCAGACCGACCTCGCCGTGCTCAAGATCGACGGCACGAACCTGCCGACCGTGCCGCTCGGCAATTCGTCGCAACTCCGGGTCGGCGAGTGGGTCGTGGCGATCGGCAACGCGCTGGCCCTGCCCGGCGGCCCGACCGTCACCCAGGGCGTGGTCAGCGCCACCGGCCGCGACGAGCAGGAGCCGCCGAGCCAGGGCGCGCCGAACGCGGCCGGCCCGACCCTCTACGGTCTCATCCAGACCGACGCGGCGATCAACCCCGGCAACTCGGGCGGCCCGCTGGTCAATCTCCAGGGCGAGGTCGTGGGGATCAACACCCTCGGCTCGACGCAGGCGCAGGGGATCAACTTCTCGATCGCCATCGACGGGGCGAAGCTGATCGCCCAGCAATTGCGCGATCACGGTGCGGTGACGCGCGGCTACCTCGGTATCGGGAGCGCGACAGTCACGCCCGCGCTCGCCGCGAGCCTCGGGCTGACAGCCCAGGAGGGGGTGGTGATCGGCCAACTCGACCCGAACGGCCCCGCCGCCGGGGCCGGGCTCCAGCAGGGTGATGTCATCGTCGGGCTCGGCGACGTGCCGGTTCACGCCCTCCAGGACTTGCAAAACGCCCTGACCACCAAGTACAAGCCCGGCGACGCCGTGGCCGTGAAGATCAACCGCAACGGGCAGGAGCAGACGGTCCAGGTCACCCTCGGCCAGAAGCCGACCCCGTAACGCCGGTAGCCGCGCCACGCGGGGCCACCAACCGGTGGCCCCGCTTCGCGGCTCCGTGCGGCCAGGCCGGGCCGTGGGGCCGCGCCGGTGCCGCTGCTGGCTACCCCCAGCCGGGGGCCCGTGCCCCCTCGTGGGGTGTTGCAACCCGCAGAGTGCCAAGCTCGAGGCACCAGGCCGCAGCGCCCCGGTCGTCCCCGGACTACGCCGGGTAGTGAGGAACAGCGCCATGTCGCACGTCCCGCGCGCTGGACAGCCCGCAGCAGGGCGGAAATCACCCGGCGGGGTCTGGTGGCGGCGTGGGCGCTTGCCCAGGGAGCTGGCCCTCGCGGTGCTGCCGACGCTGATCGTGCTCGGCACGACCTTCCTCGTTGAGGAGTTGCGCCATCAGCGGGTCCTCTTCGCCTCGCTGGCCTCCAGCGCCTTCCTAATCTATCGCGCTCCCGATCATCCGATGAACGGTGTGCGGGTGATGGTGTCGGCGCACCTGGTGGGGGTCGCGCTGGGCGTTGGCGCGGCAGCCCTCATGGGGCCCGGCTATCTGGCCGGTGCCACGGCGATGGTCACCACGATCGTGGCCCTCGTCCTGCTGAACACGGTCCATCCCCCGGCGATCTCCACCGCGCTCGGGTTCGCCTTCTTCGAGCGCAAGGAGCAAGCGGTCGGGCTCTTCCTGGTCGCGTTGGCGATGTTAGTGGCGCTGGTGGTAGCGCAGCGCGCGGCCAGTTGGGCGGCGCAACGCTTCGCAGAACCCGAAGGAGACCTGCACGCATGATGGTCCATCTGCCTTGCTACGCGTTGTCCTTGAGCGGCGCTGCTGCCCCGACGGCACCGGTCGCGGCTGCCGTGCTCGCGGGTGCCCCGAGCGCGCTCCAGGGGTGGCTCGACGCGTCGCAGCTCCTGCCCACGGTACTCGGGGCGGCCATTTTCCTGGCGAATTTGGCCGGTGGGGTGGTGGTCCTGGTGGCGATCGTCCGGGGGCTGATCAGCTACGCCGTCGACCTCGTCCGCACCGGCGGGGAGAACGTGCCGAAGGAGGCGATCCGGCTGTCGCTCGGGCGCTCGCTCGCGCTGGCCCTGGAATTCCAACTCGGCGCGGACATCCTGGGCACCGCGCTGAACCCAACGCTCCAGGATATCGAACTCCTGGCGGCGATCGTGATCCTGCGGACGGTGCTCAACTACTTCCTCGGGCGCGAACTCGGGGAGGCGCAGCGGCGGGAAGTGACCGGGCAACAGCAGGAAGCGCAAGGGGCGGTATCCGGGAGCGCCGCCGGTGCGCAGCCAACCGCAGGACACGTCGTCGAGCGCACGCGGTGATGCCAGGGTAGCACCCGGCGGCGGCCACAATGCTGCCCTCCTGGCAGCGCCGGCCCGGCGTGGTAGGTACAAGGAAAGCAAAGGAGAGCCAAATGTTCGACGCATTGCCCTTGCCGGTCCTGCTGCTCATCTTCGTCGGGGCGGCGGCGGCGGTCTGGATCGCGGGCGTCAAGCTCTCCGACACGACCGACGTGCTCTCCAAGCGCCTGGGCCTCGGGCAGGCGCTCGGTGGGCTGATCTTGTTGTCCATCGCCACGAACCTGCCCGAACTCGCCATCACCGTCAGCGCCGCCCTGGCCGGTAACCTGGGCATCGCCATCGGCAACATCCTCGGCGGGATCGCCATCCAGACCGTCGTGCTGGTCGCCCTCGACCGCTTCGGGGTGCGCGGCGAGCGGTCGCTCTCCTACCAGGCGGCCTCGCTCGTCACCGTGCTGGAGGGGATCCTGGTGGCCGCCGTGCTGACCGTCGCCATCATGGGCAAGCAACTCCCCTCCTCGTTGATCGTCGCCCGGATCGCCCCGGGCGGTCTCCTCATCGCGACGCTGTGGATCGTCGGCCTCTGGCTGGTCGGCAAGGCCCGTACCGATCTCCCCTGGCAGGCCCAGGGGGACGCCCCCGGCGGCCAGGAACGGCAGGGGCAGGCACAAGGACACCAGAAGCAGCAGGCCAACGACCAGGGCCACAGCACCGCGCGGACCGCGCTCGTCTTCGCCGGGGCGGCGCTGGTCACGCTGGTGGCGGGGGTGCTCCTGGAGAAGAGCGGCGACCAGATCGCCAACCATATCGGCCTGAGCGGTGTCCTCTTCGGCGCGACCATCCTCGCCGCCTCGACCGCGATCCCGGAGCTCGCCACCGGGCTCACCTCCGTCAAGCTGGGGGACTACCAGCTCGCCTTCAGCGATATTTTCGGCGGCAACGCCTTCCTGCCGGTCCTCTTCCTCGTGGCGTCGCTGTTGTCGGGGCAGGCGGTGCTGCCGCAGGCCCAGACGACCGACATCTACCTGGCGGGGCTCGGCATCCTCTTGACGACGGTCTATCTCTACGGGCTGATCTTCCGCCCGCGCCGCCTGGTGCTCGGCCTGGGGATCGACTCGCTGGTCGTCCTGATCCTGTACGCGGCGGGGATCCTCGGCTTGTTCGCGGTGGCCCACGGGTAGCGGCCCACCCATTCGGGAGGACATGCATGGAACGCGATGCGGAACGACTCGGGCGATTAACCGGGGCACTCGACGCGGCCAACCTCGATGCGGTCTGCTATCGCCTGCCGCACAACGTCCTGCTCCTCACCGGCTACTGGCCGATGCTGGGGACTGCGATCGCGCTGCTCACCCGCAACGGCGAGATCGCCCTGATCGTGCCGGAGGACGAGCGCGACCTCGCGCGGCGCGGGTGGGTGGACGACGCGCGGATCACCACGTTTCGCCCGATCACCCTCGATCACCTCGGCAACAGCGACGAGGCGGCGCACCCGCTGTTGATCGAGGCCGGTCGCGCCCTGGGGCTCGGGCGGGCATCGATCCGGCTACGAGGGCGCGTTCGGCTTCACCCCGGTGCCCTACGTCGCCCTCGCCGCCGGCATCGGGGCGACCCTCGGTCTCTACAAGGCGGCCCTCCCCGACGCCGATTTCTGGGACGCGACGGCCCTGCTCGAGCGGCAGCGCATGATCCTCACGGGGCGGGAACAAGCGCTGCTGGCGCGCGCCTGCATGATCGCGGAGGGCGCATTCGGCGCGGCGCGCGCGGCGATCCATGTCGGCGCGACCGAGGTCCAGGTCGCGGCGGCGGCCCAGGCGCAACTGGAGATCGCGGGACTGCGGGAGCCCGCAGTCCCGCGGGCGGGCGGGCCTTCTGCATGGCCGGTCCGCGCTCCGCCGACGCCGATCGCGCCTATGCCCTGACGAGCGCGCGGTCGTTGGCATCCGGCGACTTCGCCCTGGTCCATCTCAATTCTTACGTCGAGGGCTTCTGGACCGACCTGACGCGAACCTATTTCCTCGGCAGCCCGAATGGGCAGCAGCTCGCGATGTACGAGGCCGTGCTCGACGCGCGCCCTGGCGCTGCGCGCGATCGGCGACGGGGTCCGCGCGTCGGCGGTCGATGCCGCCGCGCGCGATCACCTGACCGCGGCCGGTTTTGGGGCGGCCTTCACGCACCAACTTGGCCACGGCATCGGCTACGGCGCGATCTACCACGGGAATCTGCCACGCCTGCACCCCTGCTCCGAGGATATGTTGCGGGATGGCATGGCCTGTAATATCGAACCCGCCATGTATATCGAGGGGCGCGGGGGGCTGCGCCACTGCGACGATGTAGTGGTACGCCTCGATGGGGTGCAGCTCCTCTCGCCGTTCCACGCCAGCCTCGCCGATCTGCTCCTCACCGACTGAGCGGGCGGTCGTTTACTCTTCTTTCACCGACATTTAAGGCGCTATTAACGCGCAGCAGGCGCGGTCGTGGTACGCTTTCCGGGCGTCAGGGGAACGACGCGAGCGTGGGGCTACGAACGCCCCGAGGAGACGGCTGCGGTGTTGACCACGATGGAGCAGACCTGGTTCTGGATCGGGCTGGCGGGGATGGCCCTCGGTGCCCTCGCATTCTTGTTCATGGGGAGCAGTGCCAGGGAGGAGCATCGCCACCACTACGTGTCCAGCGTATTCATCGCCCTGATCGCCGGGATCAGCTATCTGGCGATGGCGCTCGGTGAGGGGCAGATCCGGGTGCCGGAAGGGCGCGATCTCTTCTTCGCACGCTATATCGACTGGAGTCTCACCACGCCGTTGCTGTTGCTCGGTCTGGCCACGCTGGCGATGTTTTCCAAGGCGCGGGAGAAGCCGGGGTTCGTGGCGGGCCTGCTCGGAACCGACGTGGTGATGATCCTCACCGGTCTGTTCGCGGGGCTCTCCGGTGGGGCACACAAGTGGATCTGGTACATCGTCAGCTGTGGGGCATTCCTGGCGGTGCTGGCGATGATCTGGGGGCCGTTGCGCGCCGAGTCGGCCCGGCAGCGCGCCGACGAGCACGCGCTCTGGCGGCGTCAGGCGGGGCTCCTGACCGTGCTCTGGTTCGCCTACCCGATCGTCTGGCTCCTGGGGACCGAGGGCTTCCGGCTGTACGGCGGCGGGTGGGAGACGCTGCTGATCGCCGTGCTCGACGTGTCGGCGAAGGTGGGCTACGGCTTCCTGCTCCTCGCCGGGCTGCGCGCCCTCGCGCCGCACAGCGCCCCGGCGGGGCGGGTCGAGACGGCGGGCGGAGGCCGGGTGTTGGCGACGGAGATGGGGGAAGTGTCCGCCGCCGATTGAGCGGCGGCGAGCGCCTCGCGGCGCTGGGGATCGTCGGCGGTGGCGCGTTCGCGCCCCCCCGCCTCTGGCGTATCCCTCCACGATCGCACCCCGTAGCCCACTGCGAGCAGTATGCCGTCCCACGCCCGACCAACGCAAAACCGTCGCCGCCATCGCGCCCGCGAGGCATTAGCCTTCATCAATAGGCTGCGCCATCGGACACACGACCGCCACAATCGATGAGCCGGATAGGACAGGGGGATGTTGCGCGCCTTCGCGGCACGCATCATCGGGATGATCTGGGGGTGGATCGACGGCTCGCCGCCGGAGAACTGCACGACCTCCGGGCTCCCCTCGGTGGCGACGAGGTGATCGAGGATGCCCTCGACCTCCTCCAGCGTCAGGTTGAATCCGGCCCCGGCGTCGGCGAAGCAGAGGGGGCAGGCCATGTTGCACGCGCTGTTGACCTCGATGATCCCGAGGCAGGCGTGCTGCTGGTGGTCGGGGCAGAGGCCGCAGTCGTGCGGGCAGCCGTTCACGATCTCGGTGGTGAACTTGAGCGGGATCGTCCCCGGCTTGTTGAACTTCGCCGCCGAGGTGTAGGCCTCCGCATCGCCGTAGACCAGCGCCTCGAAGGTGCCGTGCTCCGGGCAGCGCTTGCGCATGTAGACCTTGTTGTGCCGGAGGAGGATCTGGGCGTCGATCACGCGGCGGCATTCCGGGCAGATGCTGCGGGTCAGCTCGTAGAAGACGTAGTCGGCGTCCCGCTTCCTGAGCGGCATCACCGGGGCGGACGGGGCGGCGAGGTTTCGTCCTGGCGTGTCGATCATCCGCGATACCTCCATCTGCGTCGCATCGTCGCGCGGGCCGCGCCCCGCTCAGTATCGCTGCCGGGGGGGAAGGCCGTCGGTGATCTGGCTCACAGACGGACGCGTCGGTGCCGCACGGGCGGAGTATGCCCTCATAGGTGCCGGAGCGCCACCAGCGCGCCGCACGCCAGCAGCACGGTCGCCGCGAGCACGCCGTCGAGCGCGAAGCGCTCGGCGAACGGCGCGCCGAGCGCCGCCCCGAGCAGCGCCCCGCCCCCGGAGACGACCGAGTAGAGGCCCAGCACCAGCCCGCGCTCGCCGGCGACGCGGCCGCTCAGCCGCGCGAGATAGGCGACGGCAGCGGGTGCGAAGCCGCTCTCGACCAGCAGCAGGGCCAGGGAGAGCGCGACGAGCCCGGCCCTGAGCGCGGTGCCCTCGCCGCTGTGGTTGAGCGCCCAGAGCGTGGCGCAGATGCCGAACATCGCCGCCAGGGCGATCCGCATGACCGCCACCTCGCGCCGACGGCGCAGGCCGAGGTAGCCCCAGAGGAGTGCGCCGAGGCTGAAGGTGAGGGCGTAGACGAGCAGGATGCCGAAGAGCAGCGCGTCATCCCCGGCGACCAGGCCCGCGAGCATCTGCCCGGCCCCCGCGGGTCGCCGCACCTGGATCTGGTAGAGGCCGTGCGAGAACCAGAGGCCGGTGATCGCGCCGAGGCAGAGCCAGCCGGGGAGGAAAGCGATCAGGCGCCGCTGCCCACGGAGCGCCGCCAGCGACAGGCGCCAGGGCCTGGTCCCCCGCGGCGCGCGGGCGTCGCGGACGGGGACGAAGCAGCCGGCGGCGACGAGATAGATCGCGGCGATGACCAGGAAGGCACCGCGACCCCAGACGAGCCACAGGCCCGCGGCGGCGGCGACGCCCACCAGCGTCCCGAGCGCCGTCGTCGCCTCGAAGACGCTCAGGGCGCGGCCGCGCAGCGCGTCGTCGCCGTCGGTCGCCTCGCCGAGGTGGCCCAGGATCGCCGGGACCGCCGCCGCCGCGCTCAGCCCCTCCAGCAGCCGGGTGAGGAGCAGGACCGCGAGCAGGGTCGTCGCGGCGGTCAGGCCGAGGGCGAGCGCGCCGAGCAGCGGCCCCAGGAGGAGCAGGGCGCGTCGGCCCCGGCGGTCGCCGACGGCACCGAGCAGGGGGGATCCGACGAGCTCCGTCGCGTAGAATCCTGCGGTCAGCAGGGCGACAACACCGGCACCGATCGGGCGACCGGTGTCGTCGATGTGGGCCAGGTAGCGGGTCAGCAGGATGCCGGTCGCCGCGCCCGCGAAGCGCAGCGCGAAGTTGCCCGCCAGCGCGCCGCGCAGCGACCAGGCGAGCCCGGTGGGCGGCGCGGGGGGTGCGGGGAGCGGTATCGGGCGGGCGGCGCGCGGGCCGACGGCCTTCACCGCGCAACCCGGCGCGCCGGGTTGGCCCGCCGCCGCTGCCAACGGAAGACCGGGGACAGGACGTGGCGCGCGATCCGGGCCGGGCGCGAGGCCGCGCGCCAGGCGAGCGCCGCCTGCTGCAGCCCCATGCCCAGCGTCGGATAGGCGTGGATCGCCGCGCCGAGGTCGCCGACCGTGAGGCCGTGCCGCATCGCGATCGCGACCTCGTTGATCGTCTCGTCGGCCTCCAGCCCGACGATCTGCGCGCCGTAGAGGGTACCGTCGGGGTCGTGGACCAGCTTGATGAAGCCCTCGTCGGCGAACTCGTGCGTGGCCAGCGCGCGGTCGATGTGGCGGTACGGGAAGCGCGACACCGCCACCCTGCGGTGCCGTTCGCGCGCCTCGGCCTCCGTCGGGCCGATCCGCCCGACCTCCGGTGCCGTGAAGGTGGCCCAGGGGATCGCCCGGTAGTCGAGCGCCGTCCTGGTGGGCAGCAGCGCGTTCCGGACCGCGATCGCCGCCTGGTAGCCGGCGGCGTGCGTGAACCGGAGTTGGCCGATCACGTCGCCGCACGCGAAGATGTCCGGGTTGCTCGTGCGGGCGTGGCGATCCACGACGATGCCGTCCGGCCCGACCGCCACGCCCGCCAGGTCGAGCCCCAGGTCGGCCACGCCCGCCCGCCGCCCGGCGGCGACCAGCACCGCCGCGACGCGGATCGCGCCGCGTGCCCCGTCGCGCAGCACCGTCACCGCCCATCCTTCGCCGTCCGGGCGGAGGTGTTCGACCGTCGCGCCGGACAGGACCTCCAGCCCTTCGCGCGCGAAGACCCGCGCGAGCACGCCCGACGCCTCGGGATCTTCCCGCGGCAGCAGGCGCGGGGCGCGACCGACGATGGTCACGCGCGAGCCGAGCCGTGCGAAGGCCTGCCCGAGTTCGCAACCGATCGGGCCGCCGCCGAGCACGAGCAGGGACGCGGGCAGCGCGCGCAGGTCGAAGATCGTCTCGTTGGTGCGATAGCCCGCCTCGGTCAGGCCCGGGATCGCGGGGATCACGGGGCGGCTGCCGGTGGCGACGATGAAGCGCCGCGCGCGCACCGGCGCGCCGTCCACTTCCAGCACCCGCGGCGAGCGGAAACGCGCCGCGCCGAAGTGGAGGGCGATGCCGTGGGCGCGGAGGGCGGCGGGGGCATCGACGTCGCCCGCCCGCGCGATCACCCGGCGTACCTCGTCCATGACCGCGCCGAGGTCGACCGGGCCGACGGGGGTGCGGGCGGGGAGGCCGTACTCCCCGGTCCGCCCGGCGAGCCAGTGGGCGCGCGCCGCATGGATGAGCGCCTTGCTCGGCACGCAGCCGGTGTGGAGGCAATCGCCGCCCAGGGCCGCCGCGCCGCGCTCGATCAGCGCCACCTTCGCGCCGAGCGCGACCCCGAAGCGCGCCGCGGTCAGCCCGGCGGAGCCGCCGCCGATCACCGCGAGGTCGTAGCTATCGCCCATATCGCCCCCTCCTCTCAACAGTGCGCCGCGTCCCCGGCGACAGGCCCGCCGGCACAGGCCTTCGCCGCCGCTGGCGTGGGGACCGCCACGCCGTCGCCTGCCGCGATCGTGCCCGCCCCGCCCCCCTGTCGGAGCCCCCCCAGCTGGTCGGACGTCAGGGCGAGGGGCATCGGGTGACCGGCGACGTGTGCGCGCGCGCGCGCTCACGCCTCGGCCCGCCGCCGCCGCTTGCGGGTCGGTTCAGTCGCCGCCCCACGCGCGCAGCGCCGCGACGTCGAGCACGAGCACCCGGCCGCGACGCAGCTCGATCAGCCCCGCCACGCGCAGCGCGTTGAGCACCTTGGTCGCGGTCTCGCGGCGGGTGCCGACGAGGTCGGCGAGCTGCTCGTGCGTCAGGCGCACCTCGCGCTGCCCCGGGCGGAAGAGGCGCGGCGGCTGCCGCTCGGCCAGGGCGACGAGCAGCGCGGCCAGTCGCTGCTCGGCGTCCAGGAGCCGCCGTCCCAGCGTCTCGGTGATCCGCAGCGCGATCTGCGGGTCGCCCAGCAGCAGCGTCTGCACATCGGCGCGGCTCATCAGGCAGAGCACGCAGGGCGCGAGCGCCTCCGCGTGGCTGTCGCGCATCACCTGCCCGAGCAGCGCCATCTCGCCGAAGATCGTGCCGGACTCGACGATCGCCATCGTGAACGCGTTCCCGTCGGGTGAGAGACGATAGAGGCGCACGCGCCCGACCTTCAGGATGAAGAGCACCTCGCCGGCCTCGTCGGGGGTGTAGATGACCGC
>JAABUR0100002154.1_pt1 | contig 31488 bp, 29 predicted proteins | sample 5560091 | NCBI WGS metagenome assembly JAABUR01 (sample SAMN10711879, study PRJNA513375) | rock metagenome | isolation source: Antarctica rocks | place: Antarctica: Victoria Land, University Valley sud
TTTGTTGACATTGTTTCTATTTACAAAAAATAACCTTTTGACGGAACCTTACCGAATCTGGTTAGCGTTAACCTTAAAAATTAACCGAATCCTAACAGCGGTTAAAGGGATACGCCCGACTTGATCGCTGGTGCTAAACCTAAAGTAAGCGTCATGATGGAAGGCGTACGCAAGTACGCGTGATGATGGGTTGTCAGCGCACCTTCAATCAATATATTACACCAACTTGTACCTATACAACAGCTCGAGTGCTTCACGGATTGTAGAGTATACCCCTGTCCGACTGCTTACTTCGTCTAAGTACAATCCCATCAGGACAAACAACAAAAGAGCTTTGAGAAGTTTCGGTTGTTCTCACGGAGCCTTAGCTACTGCTACACATCAAAACGGCCCATGGCACCGCTACGATTAAGAATCGAGGGGCAACGATTTCGCGATAAGGAGAACCGAGAGGTCACTCTCCATGGAATCAATGTTGCTGGAGACGCCAAATTTCCGGCGTCTCCTGATGTCAACTCCCACACATCAGATCAGTTCTTTGAGGGAGATAATGTATCGTTTGTTGGGAGACCTTTTTCAATAGAAGACGCTCATACACACTTCGTCAGGTTGAGGAGATGGGGCTACAATACAATACGATATATATTCACGTGGGAAGCTATTGAACATGCTGGGCCTGGCAGATACGATGAGGACTGGATCCAGTATACCATAGAAGTCCTGCGGCTGGCAAAGAGCTATGGGTTCTATATCTTCATGGACCCCCATCAAGATGTTTGGTCAAGATTTACTGGCGGGTCCGGGGCTCCCATGTGGACTCTGTATGCAATGGGCCTGGATCCACACGCGTTTCTGGCCACGGAAGCTGCTTGGGTGCATAACACCTATCCGGAATCCGCCAACTACCCAAAAATGATATGGGCAACCAATTACACGCGCATGGCCTGCCAAGTCATCTTTACGTTGTTCTTTGCCGGCAAAGACTTTGCACCAAAGGCAATTATAGATGGCGTGAACATTCAGGATTATCTGCAAAATCACTTTGTAGAATCTTGTAGACATCTTGCCTTGCGAATACACGAAGCTGGTGACCTTGAAAATGACATTGTTATAGGATGGGAAAGCATGAACGAACCAAATCGAGGATTGTGCGGCTGGCAAGATCTTACAGTGATACCCTCAGAGCAAAAGCTGCAGAAGGGTACTTCACCCACTGCATGGCAAGCAATCCTAACAGGATCCGGCAGGTCTTGTGAGATTGATACCTGGGATTTTGGAGGACTGGGTCCTTATAAGTCCGGTACTACGCTCGTAGACCCGCAAGGAGAAACCATTTGGCTACCTGCTGATCATGACGATACCAAATATGATTGGAAACGGGACCCTGGCTGGAAGCTTGGCGAGTGTATTTGGGCACAACATGGCGTATGGGATCCCTCGAACGACCAGCTCCTGAAAAAGGACTATTTCGCTAAAGATCCCAAGACGGGAAAGAAAATGGACTATGAGTCTTTCACTAATAAATACTTCATGGACTACTATCGAAAGTATCGAAAAGCGATCAGGAGCATACATTCCGATGCAATTCTATTTTGCCAGCCACCAGTCTTGGAGATTCCGCCATCTATGAAGGACACTAAGGATGATGATCCGAACACGGTGTTTGCGCCGCACTTTTATGATGGAGTCACATTGATGATGAAGAAATGGTAAGTACCAGAAGCCAGGGGGGGTTTTTGCGCTGACCTGAAAGGAACCGGTATTGGAACGTCGACGTATTTGGCCTACTCCGAGGAAGATATTTGTCGCCAGCCTTCGCGATCAAAGTTGGTGAAACAGCGATAAGAAACTGTTTTCGAGACCAGCTGTCTGCCATTCGGAAAGAAGGTGTCGAATACATGGGAGACCGTCCTTGTATCTTCACTGAAATTGGTATTCCATATGACATGGATGACAAATACGCGTACAAGACCGGCGACTTTTCAAGCCAGTCAGCGGCCATTGATGCAAACCATTTTGCTCTAGAAGGCAGTGGTGTCAATGGGTTTACTTGGTGGGTGTATATGACTACAGTAAGTGCCGGCATTCTGTGGGGCGTTATGGACATGCATTACTCATACATGCTGCAGAATAACCACGAATGGGGCGACCTGTGGAACGGCGAAGACCTTTCTATCTTTTCTCTTGAAGACAAGCCCCTGCCTCTTTCCCCTCGTCCGAACGATGCTGGTCAGAATTCGGTGAATGTTTCAACCATCTCGGTTGACAAAGATTCGCCCGCTTATTCAGAAAGCCGCTCTAGCAGCCAAGCGCCAGTGTCACAATCAAACCTTAAGAGTACTTTATCGATTCCATCAATATCACCTCAGCGCTCTAACACTCCATCGGGCATAGGCAGCAATCCCGGATTCCGTGCGGCAGAGGCCTATGTCCGACCATCACCCATTGCTACAGTGGGCGATGTCACTTCATACGGCTTTGATTTACGCAATGCGACGTTCAATCTCTCGCTCGAGGCTCAGTCTGCTACTACGGAGGATGTTCCGACAGAGATTTTCCTCCCCGAGTTTCACTTCCCGCGCGATAACAGTGAGGTTGTCGTCAGTGGTGGCAAGTGGACCATTAGTGTTGACGGTGGCATGACGCAGCGACTGCGATGGTGGCATGGCGTGGGCACTCAGACCATGACAGTCAAGGGTGTCAAGAGGAGGCAGGGCCTGGCTCTGGGAAAAGACGATGAGGAGGGCTACCTGGAGCAATGCCAACAGACCCGATGTACCCTCATGTGACGATCTGTCTAGCATTGGCGGCAGTCCGAATCCCTATTGTTCGACACAGATGTCAGCATCGTACTCACACAAAGTGCTCATCCACACCACGACAATGGCGATTTATAATTATCGATCTTAGCTTGGGTGTTTCGGGGTTTACGGATGTAGTGTTATCAAAAGCCGAGGCAAGTACAGGTCGTCACGTGGTTGTGTTGCCCGTGAACGGAAAGATCGGCACCAGATGGTCACCACACACCACACACCGCATACCGCACACTGCACTCGACCATACCTAAGGTTCTTCCCCGCCATCTTTACTATACGTCATTATTCAATATCAATCATACTCACGCTCCTCTGTTCCTGCTTGTCCACTCATATCAAGACAGTTGTTGGCTCGCTGACAATGCAAAGATTCTTTCCGAGTATCCGGCGTCGCTCACCCTCGAGTTGCATTCCACATTCCTCTCATTTGTGTCTATTCACTGCTGTCGGTTGCTTTCGCGAAGATAGATATTTCAATACTTAGTAATCGTGAAGCTACGAGGCACTCAGCTTGCTTTGATTGCCACGAACGTTGTGTATGGTGTAGCCCTGACTGTTATGGTGCCTTTGTAAGCTGCTGTAGGGGGAATAGAATATCTACGAAATCTTTGCGGCCGGTGTTGTATGTCTTGAACATCTCTGTGTGCTATCTTGTTACGCTCTGTCGATATGTCTTCCTCCGATATTGAGAAGGAGTCACCTAAACCGGAACGTCCATCGTCACTGTCATCGTCGAGGAATTCCAACCCAGTGATCGCTTCGGTGCTTGGCTCTGTAGACCCAGAGAAGGCTCTGGCGCCCCAGCTCTCTCGAGCATCTACGAAGCCACCTTTGTCGCGCAAAGCCACCTCCGTAGGGACGACAGGGACTAACAATCCCGACTTCGAAGTGGATTGGGATGGCGAAGGTGATCCAACGAACCCAAGGAATTGGCCCATGTGGTACAAGGGCATGACTATAGGCTTTATATCTTGGAGCACCTGGGTTGTTGTTGTATATTCTACATCATATACCTCAGGAATACCTAAGATGATGCAAGAATTCAACGTATCTTCTGAACCAGTTGTCACCCTTGGAGTGACGACCTATCTTATTGGCCTCGCCGTTGGATCTGTTATTCTTGCTCCCATTTCTGAAACATACGGCCGGCGACCTGTATATATGGTCAGCGTATTAGCGTTTATGCTTCTGATCATTCCATGCGGTCTCGGCAATTCTCTCACCGAAGTGGTTGTCGTGCGGTTTTTCGGCGCCGTCGCTGCAAGTGCTATGATTGCGAATGCACCGGGAACACTCACTGATATTGTCGACGACGAATATCGAGCCCTGGTATTTTCTATTTGGTCCATTGGGCCCCTTAACGGGCCTACCTTTGGTCCGATCATAGGTGAGCATGGCCACCTAACCCACTGAGACGGGACTAATATCAGTATAGGAGGCTTTTCAACGCAATACCTTGGCTGGAGATTCACCAATTGGATCGTCATGATGATTGCCGCTGTTGGATGGATATTCGTTTGTATTTTGAAAGAGACCTACGCGCCAACATTGTTAAAAAAAAAAGCCAGGCTTCGTAGAAAGGAGACGGGAGATGAAAGATACTGGTCGCGCTACGATGATCACAAGTTATCGTTTGCACAACTTATGAAGACAAATCTGAGCCGCCCTTTTGTCATGCTAGTTACTGAGCCGATTTGCATATTCTGGGACGTATACATTGCAATCATCTACGGCATTCTCTATCTTTGCTTCGTGGCTTACCCCATTGTATTCACTGGGATTCGTCACTGGTCCCTTGGACTTTCAGGTCTTTCGTTTACTGGCTTGGCTGTTGGATGCTTTGTTATAATCTGCTCGGAGCCCCTGATCCGTCGTATGATCAATTCCCATGAGGTGGATCCGGAGACTGGAAAAGTGCGCCCGGAAGCCATGGTCAGCGTGGTATGCATCGCGGCCTTCTTGGTACCCATCGGAGAATTATGGTTTGCATGGACATGCACCCCACCAGTTCACTGGATCTGGCCTATCTTAGCTGGAATACCCTTCGGGGCTGGGAACACTGCCGTCTTCATCTACTCATCGAATTACCTGGCCCAGAGTTACGGTATCTACGCCGCCAGCGCCTTGGCTGGAAACGCAGTGATACGGTCTTTGCTTGGCGGGACATTACCGCTGGCGGGCCCAGCAATGTATGCTAAATTAAACCCACACTGGGCAGGGACTTTACTGGGCTTGATTCAGGTAGCAATTATACCGATTCCTTTGGTCTTCTGGAAATATGGGCATAAGATTAGGATGAAGAGCGCGCTGATTCAGAGCATGCAGAAAGACAAGGAGAGACTGGAAGGGAAGCGGGCTAGTGGTCTCGCACAAAGGCAAAGAAGAGAACGGGAGGATCTGGAAAGGGCCCCTTCGAATCTTGTATAAAGATGTCTCTTCGGTCTTAAGTCTGTTCGGAAAGCTTACCCTGTTGTTCATCTCACCTCTTTGGTCCTGGAATCATTTCCCCTTCCCCATCATTATCCACCCATCCTCTCATCTCACTTGGGTCCACTAGCAGTGAATCTATGGGGAATGAAGATGGCATGATCGTTCAGCTCACCTACCTGCTTCTACATTCCTTCCCACTTCCTCCACCTTTAACGCACTCTGAACCTCCACTGACTGTACTACTGGTGAATGTGTTGCGAATGGGGTTGGAAATGCCATCTTCAACCCCGGTTCTTATCTAATACTCGTGAATGCGTCGAGAATCAAGATGGAATTATGGCTCCCCCTCACCGTTCTGCGCCCAAATTCACCTCTTCTTCTCCATTATCTCAACACAATTTCTTATCGCATCTGCTGTCACTGCTCGTGAATGCGTTCCGAACGGAATTGGATGGTAATTCACCCCAGGGCGTGGTCATCCTGTACTATATAAACAGCGACTTTCTCCCCAAAACTTTCTTTCCTCATCAACACGAACAACATCCCTCTTCGTAATATATATACCGCACATGGGTCCCACCTTGTTACGCCTGTCATAACCTTGAATCTGTCATAATATATATCTCTATACACAATTTTCGCCCGTGTTGGTGAAGAAGGTGGGAGTCGTGCCTTAGATGCCGTGTCAGGACACGCCTTTTTGCACCCAACAACCCAGTGGAAGACAGTGGAGAGAACATTGCCAATTTCTCAAGCCAAGGTTAGCACATATTCATTTCATCTCCCATCAGCAAAGTCACTAATCTTTCATCAGCCCACCCCTTCAAACGGTTCGACCCAATACCAAATCCTGTTCGCCATCATTCAACTAGCAGCGGAAAGGAGAAGTAGGAGGGAGAGGACATGGCTAAGACACTAGCGGCACTTTTAAATCACCAGTAGTAACAGGGAATATCGCAGGACTCTGAGATGGTTGCGGCGCTGGTGTATGATGTTGTGGGGATGATCATCGCAAAAGTCTTCCTTTTTCGAGATGCAATGGGGAAGACAAAGGTATAGAAGATTCAACGATCATCTCAGACTGCGCTAACTTGTATGAACCAGGCCCATGGATCGACAACATTACGCTTTTATATATATATCTGGAAGCCAGACGATTGGCACCGGTAATCTCGAAGAATGGACCGCGACAGCTTCAAGGTCGTGTTCACCACGAAGCACAGTAGCACAGACTCGATCTGCCAACATGATTTCCTAGACGAGAGTGCCATATCTGCGCTGCTACCGGCCTAGAGCAGTGTAACTTTTAAGACCATCCAGACTCCGTCAATTCAATGTTATACAGACTCTAGGAGACCTGATCATACTGGCGTCATTGCCACATATGATACGATTCAAAGGAACTACCTGTCTTCCCCGAAGTCCCCGCTCATCGCTTCAACAGGCTCTCGTAATGCCTCGTGGCTCGATTCGTTACGTCTTAAACTAAAGTAGGACGATTCGAAAGCGGCAAACGAGGCGAAGCAATATCACCACCCAAAGGACTCCGTCTAAATGTCAAGCCGTCATAGGGTAAAGGCCTTCTTGACGGTGGTGAAATGGTGATGAGCAACGAAAAGTTTTCAGCGACTGTTCGTGGCCCATACCCGAAAAGAGAGGCTTGAGGTACTCCACCAAAAGGATCACCAAGCAGGTTAAGCCTGATCCTGACTATCTGAAGGAAGCAGCGATTCTTGATTTAACCAAGGAGAGTGTTGTAATAAATCGGTCCAGACAAGGGAAAGACTCGACCTAGCTTGACCCGAATAGCACCGACTCCAGTGACCGGAAAGTCGATGATCTACATGATCAAGCAAGTAATGCTGGCCGGGGAGATGACGCAAATGACCGAAAAGCTCATCATGGCACCTTGGAAGTACTCAACGTCCAAGCGCAAGCAGCTTAAGGACCTTGTCGCCGGAGAAGAATCTGACGTGCCCGTCAACGTCTCAAGGTACCGCTATGAGGAGAAGGGAAAAGGGTGTAAGAAAGGCCTTGAGTATGGTCTCTTTCATTCCGCGTCGTAAAGACCGCGAATAAATGCTAAATTTCCAGTGGAGACAAACTTGCTAAGAGACTTTAAAGAGCTCGAGTCCCGCCTGAGATTCTTAACATTACTCCCGGCTCATCAGGGAAGTATGAGCCCTTTCCGAGCCCTAGGACTTTGTCCTAGTGATAACTCCTTGACCTCTGAGACTATCCTTCTCATCAAACCCCACAGTAATGTCTGATCTGACCGAGCATGGCGGAGGAATTCAAGCTGCGTGTTGAGCAAATTACTGAGCAAGTAAGCTATATTCGTTGCCCTGAAGTACCGTGTTTAGTTCCGCCTATTTACATCCGTCACCAGCGAACTGTGCTCAACCTTTCTCTTCCCTCGCACCCTCAATCCGTCTAGCTTGTCAGCATAACGACAAATCTCTCGAACCAAGTATCCTCGACCATGAGCACGGCTAACAGGAGATCGTGTCAATGCCGGAAGCGAATCCGGAAGTGGTAACTTGGATTCGTCATTAGCTATAAAAAAAATCGTCTGAGTCGTGGTGAAAATCAAAAATCAAAAACGAAGAGCTTCATGTATTCCTAACTTATATATGCCAACAAAGTCCGAGTGTACGCGTCGTTCCCGTTTGTGACGACTTTGGTGAGCGACAAGGTGCGGCAATTGAAATTGACCTGGGACGAGGGCTGCGGACGCGGATGAGTACAAAATCGAGGTGCTAGGGATCACTCATGTGAACGTGAAAAAAAGCTGTATGACTCGCCAACGGCAGTACTCAAGCGCAACCTGGTCGGATACCTTCGCTTCAACTGTTATCTGACTCGGATCCTGAACCCAAGAAGCTCGAAAAGTTGGTAATGAGGCATAAGACCAAGAATATTCTAGACCTAGCTGTGATTCCGGGTACCAATGTCAATAAGTAGGATGTCTCTACAACGGACCAAGACTAAGCCGAAATATGGAAGTACCTACCACACCAACCAATTAACGATCGCCTACCGACGCCTACACACCAACTACAATGAATAACCTCATAGAGACGTTCAGCCCATTGACGTGTACAAACGCATGTCAACGAATGATTTTCGCGACTACCCACTTCTCTTTGTAATGACTGGTACAAACATAATGATCACGAAGTGGAATTGGACGAGTTTCCTGAGCCCGGGATAAGCCCACATAAGGACAATAAACTTGATATCACACACACACACATAAATTTGTGCAGCACCTTTAGCTTGAGCAAGCCGCCACGTTCCAAGATTACGTTGGCATCTGGCTGCATCTGATGATTTTCTTGGTCCAGGCCTGATCCACTCTCGCTGCCTATCGTCTTCGGCTCCAAGAGACTCATTCGACAAGGTTACACAATCTTGTATCGGTCCCGGATCGCTCCGAAAACCTCACTACAGTCAAGTTGACCGTCTTTGATCTCGCCAAGCTTCTCTGCAAACAGAAGATGACCATGTCATCATTCGCAAGTCCCATCACTCATTTCCTATCGCTGCTGGCCATTGATCGGGTCGAGCATGTCTTGAACCTGTCAAATAATTTCACGCCACATCTCGCCGAGACGGCCTAAAGCATGCATCTGGTGCTCCTGGAATGTGCCCTCCCGCGTGCTCGTCGAGTAAAATGTGAAAGGTTAAGACAGAAGATGTAATAAGTTTCATCAGTCACTCAAGACGCACTACGGAGGGCAAGAGAGCGACGATGATGATCCTGATGATCATCGCGTGCAGCATTCCGACGAAATCAAGGGAATAAGGGCTCAAGGCATCTTATTCACCAGCTTGTGGTCTTCCTTCTCAAGGTTGGTTTGATAAGATCACCCTTATCATCTTCTCTTTACATCAACCTCTTTCAGATTTAAAAAATCGCTGTCGGTTACCACATCTGAAGAGGACACATCAAGAGTCACACGACGTTCGAGTGGCAAAGAAAGATTTGGAGAGTGCTTTACGACGTTTGAAAGATCGGCTGACACCAATTCCCCTCACTTGCGCGTATTCCTTGCGACAGAGGACATAGCGAGCTTGAACGAGTTCAGCGAGAGCGACCGCAGCGAGCCCACGCCCAGCGATGATGAGCTCATCGATGACGAGGCTAGGGAAGATAGAGGCGTTGAGGAATTACCAATTTGGGTGGTGAAGAGAAGATGGTCGATCTTCGCAGGCGATATTACAAATACTGTGATATGTTCAGAGCCGAAAATCAGGTATGAGCGGATGGTGAAGTATACGTGTCGAAAACGCGATCGAAGACTGTCGCAAGTACGCTTTTTTATAACGAAGATTACCAAGAAGCAAATATATAAGAACCAGATGATGTCAGGTTATAAAGAGCCAGTCATACCATTTATAAACGGCAAGAATCTGATGGGTAACTTCAATGAATATTTGAGCAGCTACAAGCTACACAAGCGGTCGATTCCGCTGAGTATGGAAGTCCGATTCGGAATGGTCTGTTAATTCATGCTGAATGGGAACAATTGCCCAGTAATGCCGAATGTGCGCTGCGTCTGAGTGTACGATGAATTAGACAAAGCTGAAGTTTCATGTTCGGCTATTAGACTTGTTAGCTTGTTGGTCGCTTAAACGGCCGAGATCCTAAGTCACGGAATGTCAGCAGTCTCGAAGCATTTCGAAAAGACGGCGCTCGGAAGAAGCCTTACATGAAGAAGAAGAAGGCGGCGGTGGAGCGACAAGACGGAGATAGTTCACCAGGGACCTGATGAAATAGAGGTTATCTTTCGCACAATCCTCAGTATCTGCAATGCATTACACAAGGCTTGGGCGTATTGAAAAACCCACGAGCTCCAGCAACTGCGACTTATATCCACAGACCACGAGATTTCCTCAAAGACTTTTGAGGTCGCTCTTAGGGCATGGCAGAAGGCCCCAGCAGCGCCGGGTCGAAAGCGATATATTCGAGAGAAGGAATGAAGGAGGTCGATATTACTAAAAGCGAAGAGACCTGGTTATACGCTTTCCCATGCAGATCCTCCATCTGCTCCAACAGGCTACCTAGTACTGGGCAGTAATCAAAATTGACCGGATAATATGCTTTCACGATCCCAAGGGATTACAAAATGCGTACAGTCAACGTTTTCTATGAAATGTTCAAAGCATATACCGGTTAATACTCCACCATTAAACCACCTCCTCAAAGGAAAAAGGCGATTCACGATTCACCTAATCATGACCTCGAAATAACCCAACCGAAACTTCATCAAGCCAATACGGACAACAAACACCTTGCCAAGACCCTCAAGTCGACCTTGATACTTTTTTAAATTTGATAAGTAAAAAGCTTTGAATACATTTTGTTGAAGGCACTTTTTAGTTTTCTCGATCGATGGTTTTCGACCCAGAGTATCTGAAGGAAAGCACAAAGAGCTCAAAGTTTCTATCTCAAGAATCACACGTCAGAAGTATGAACGCTTTTATCCAAGATTGGAATCTGTATGTTCTCAAGATCAGCTAGATCATAACCGTACAAACCACAAGGCGTGGATATTGAGCACCAATGCGGTCAATAAGTGGGGATCAAGCGACGTCAACGACAACGAGGTGGAGATCCTGCCGGCAATGCCAGCGGACGTTGACAAGTGGAAACTGCAATCCGTGTTTTCCTCCAACGGTCATCCTAGGCATGCACCACCGAATGGAGCAGTGGTGGAGGGAGGTAACAAAGCGAAGGTTGGCAACTGACGGCTACACACACAGCATAACCCCCGAAACGTTCAACAAGGCCGATTCAAAGAAATCGGGACTTAAGTGGGAAGACCAACCATGCTCGGCAGGAAGTGTGCGCATCTTCATGCCACATATATCCCGCGGAAACAAGGGGAGCTCCGGCGAAGAGAGAATCGCGGTCCCCACCTACCACACCGCAGTCTCAAAAGACGGGGTAAACCTGAATATCAGGGAATGCGGGACAAAGGACGAGGTGGCAGCTGCGCTGCGGGACCAACGGTCCCCGAATGCAACACCGTCCGGCCTGGAAAACGATAAGCATGAAGGATTGTCCTTCCGTCATCCTGTGACTGTTGAGATACGGGGAATCAGCTCCACGTCGGATGCACTAATAGGCCTACGAAGTTGGGACTCGGTCGAAGTGACGTGGCGGCGTTGAGGAACGGCAGTGTATCCACTCGGAGGCTAGAAGTCCAGTCGATATTGGGGGACGTCTTTCGGTGAGGGACTCAGCTATGTATGTCTCGAATGATCAGAATAGTAGTACTAGTAGTAAAGATCACGGAGTTCATATGCTCCATTCTCCTGGTTTTCTTGTTGCACATGCTTTGAATTCAACCTCGACGTGATAGAGATACGTGGCTGAGCCATTCGAAGTGTTCAATTCTCAATTCTTGATGTTATACATGCCCTTTCTAGTTGATACCGACTCCGTGACTCTTACAAAGGAATCAATGAGGGTAACAGTGTTCTTTTTGAATTTTCCGTGTTTCTTTTTCGATCTCTCCTTGTTGCGCCTACTTTTCAATCAAAGCCCACTCGATAATCCCACGCTTTGTCCATCAAGATATTTCGAGGTGAAGTATGTAGATGCTCGCAACAATCCATCTATCAAGACCATCGCTTGTTTTGGAAGACAGCTACAGTACCCCTGCTTGGTGGGGTAGCTCCACGACAATGAAGTCACATATCAAAGTTCTCTGAGCTTCTGCCAATTCCACGTCCCCCTCTCATAACTTTCTTCATTCCTATAGTTTCTCGTTGCACTAAGCCTCAAAATCTGTTCCCATACTCTGCGAAGCTTCCAAGTCCGCAAGAAAATAGCCTATACCCCACACCTCACAACCTTTCCGGCCATGGCATGGCGCTCCTCAGGCTCAACAAACGCCTCACTAATCGCCAACCTCACATCCAACGGCATCATTAAATCCGAGCGTATTCGCAACGCTATGCTCGCGGTACTTGCTCCCCATCTTACTCCCCCGCCCCCCCGCCCCCCCACAAGAAACCCACACCCCGCACTCACTCCCAAATTTGGTCTTACTACCCAAAACAGGTCGATCGCGTCCACTATGCCCCCTCAGCTCCCTACACCGACTCCCCCCAACCCATCGGTCACAACGCCACAATATCCGCCCCACACATGCACGCCCACGCCCTCGAAACATGCCTCCCGCACATCCGCGCCACCGCGCGCATCCTAGACATCGGTTCCGGCTCCGGCTATCTAACGCACTGCTTCGCGAACCTGATCAGCGACGACGGTGGCAAAGTGGTCGGCCTGGAGCACATACCCGAACTGATCGAGCTGGCGAAGGAAAACATGGCGAAGAGCGAGGACGGGAGGAGGTTGCTAGAGACGGGCAAGGTGGAGTTTGTGCAAGGAGATGGGAGGCTAGGGTATGGAGGGAAGGAGGAGTGGGATGTTGTGCATGTTGGGGCTGCGGCGGAGAAGGTGGGGGAGGGGTTATTGGGGGTGTTGAAGAGGGGCGGGAGGATGTTCATACCTGTCGAGGATGCGATGGGGTATCAATATATTTGGGTTATTGATAAGAAAGAGGATGGGAGTGTGGAGAGAAAGAAGGGGTGGGGGGTCAGGTTTGTGCCTTTAACGGATGCGCCAAAGAAGTAGAGATCGCAGGTTTCGAGGCGAGGATGCTGGAATTGCGATGATTAGACTGGATGTTAAGGGGCGTAAGGGTAGGCCAGGATTTGCAATAACGGAAAGGTTGAGAGTGCTGGTGTGCTCTTGGTGTTCAGAAGTTATTGACTGTGTGAGTGACCTCCTAGGTCAACGGCGGCTTCCCGTCCTGGCATCGTGGGACGACTGGCGCCTACTCGGACATTAAAGGACGATGGGAATGCTAGGTGAATTTAGTACAAGAAGAGAGACTGTACATCAGCCCGACGCAAGCTGACAGTCTTGAAGGCTTTCCCTGCACGGACAAATGTCTGTATATCTGGCCACTGAATAACGTACAATTATTACTTCAACAACTGGGAACGCTAGGAGTGGACATGTGTATGTAGGTACAATAAGAAACGAATCCGGGTTTCGCTAGAGATAAGCTTTACGTATCGACGAACGATTTCATATCTACGCAATAGGTTAGTACTGGAAAGGATGTAGAAACATATCGAGGCTTACTAGACAGCCAACTCAGATATTCTCTCTGCTCCTTGAAGTCGATGTACTCAGGCACCCAGAGCGCCAAAGCAGTGTTCACTCCCCTTTCGTCAAGGAATTTCTCAAGTAGTACCTGCAGATCCTCATCCAAGTTTCCGAACGGGGGTCCAGTGTATAAATTCCTCCTCGACCAGTCAACATCCGCAGTCTTTGCATCAGCAAGCTCTGCTTTCGGAAAGTAGTAAATATTATCGATAACTATCTCTCCATCCTGCGCTATCGTCTCAATTTGCATAGCTCCTGGCTTCCCAGCCTTCTCGATCGTAACGTTGACCCTCGCCGGGAAGCTGGGCTCTTGTTCTCCGGCCTCTCCACTAGGGGATTCTTCGTCCATTAGTTCAGGCCGGTCGGCAGGCGCTACGCGGTCCTCTGGTGCTACATTAATGTTGCCCCCTCTTGTTTTGCCTTGGTTAATTGCCCCTTTAGTTTGGGCGCCGCCAGATTGGGTGTCTGTGGGTATGTCGGCACTGTCTTCGTCGTAGAGAGCTTTGTCTTCGGCGTATTGGTCTTCGTCTTGGTCGACGTTGTTGAGGTCGGCAATAGAAAAGGCAATGCGGATGCTGATGAAGATCAATATCATATCGTGACATGAGCCATTTATGTAACTGAGTGTAAACGTACGATTCGTCACCAAATTGGCGGGTTAAGACGACTTCTTCATTTCCTGGAGTATCATGAAGCTGTGGTAGTTGAGCATCAGGACCTTGACCGGTGACAGTACTAGCCTACCTCAAACGAGCTGTTGTCAAGAAAGTCTTGGATATTTATGGGTAGCTTTTCTGAATCCCTCATCTCCTTTTCCATTTGGAGCTCCGAGTCGAGCTTCGCTGAAAGTTCCTGGTCGACTACAGAATGTTTCAGCCTGCACATCCTTATTCCGTGCCCTATCATACGTACCTTCACCTTGCTGCTCCCTGGCTATCCTTGACGTCGAAAAGGGTGCATATCTTGGTCTCGAAGCTACCTTCCAAGATTGTTGGAGTAATGAGGAGCGGCGCACAGTGGACAATGTCCGTCGCGAACACTGCGCCGAGACATTTGGCAACGATCGGGGTAATGCTCGTGTGAAGCTTCGTAGGGATAACATGGTGTAAATGGACTGGTGATACTGGAAGTGAGGAATGGAAATTTGCGATGGAGCAGTTAACAAAACTAAGGTATTCTAGCTGGAAATATTTGCTGCTCAAATAATTTTATCGGCGACCGTATTCAGAACATCGCACCTGTATTCATTCACCTTGGAGCTTTGCCCGCAACATCCCATTCACTCCAAGTCACTCCTTCACACTATTTAATTTCTTGAGACCCACGTACGGGTCATTTTCCTTATTATTTGCTTTGATAATGCTGTGTGATATATGGATGATATTCAGCTAGCCTGTTGCGACACCACAGACTGACATTGAACGAGCAACATGTTCAATTTTACTCCATTGCTGGGCGCTCAATCCAGCTCACCAGCTTCACAGTCTTTGCTGGAGTTCGAAGGGGGTATCAAGGTCTTGATCGATGTCGGGTGGGACGCGAGCTTCGATGTAACACAACTGAAGAGCCTCGAGAGGTAGGTCCTTCCAAAGATCCCGGGATACAGCTAGCAGAAATTATTTTGGGAGATATGGAGTGCCTTGTATTCTGTATAGATAGAAGCAATGCAACTATCTCCAATATTTGCATGATTATCTCCTGCCTTTGTCTTTAAGCTTACCTGGTCACTGAACTGACTGTTTTCTTGACTTCTAGGCATATTTCCAGTGTCTCCATTATACTGCTCACCCACGCGACTCCAGCTCACCTTGGAGCCTTTGCTCATTGCTGCAAACATATACCGCTTTTCGTACAAGTCCCAGTTTACGCAACTACACCAGTCATTTCCCTGGGGCGAACGTTACTACAAGACATCTACTCTTCTACTCCTCTTGCCTCCACTATCATACCGCAAAATGTCCTCTCAGAAACTTCATACTCCTATCAGACATCCAGCATAGACACATCTTTGCAGATCCTCCTACAACCACCTACATCAGAAGAGATTGCATCTTACTTCTCCTTGATACATCCCTTAAAATACTCGCAACCTCATCAACCTTTGCCGTCACCATTTTCTCCGCCTCTCAATGGTCTTACAATTACAGCTTATAGCGCAGGACATACACTCGGTGGTACACTATGGCATCTGCAACATGGGATGGAGTCAGTTGTCTATGCGGTGGACTGGAACCAAGTCCGAGAGAACGTTCTCAGTGGAGCTGCTTGGTTAGGAGGGTCCGCCGGCGGCGCAGAAGTCATCGAACAACTCCGCAAGCCGACAGCATTGATTTGTAGCACGAAGGGAGCAGAGAGGAACCCCTTGGCTGGTGGGCGAAAAAAACGTGACGACATGCTCTTGGATATGATTCGCACAGCAGTGGGAAAAGGTGGAACGGTGTTGATACCTACGGACACAAGCGCAAGGGTCCTTGAGCTAGCCTATCTCCTCGAGCATGCGTGGCGAATAGAAGCCTCAAATAGCTCCAGTAACAGTCCTTTGAAAACGACCAAACTTTATCTCGCAAGCCGAAAGGCTGGGGCTACAATGAGATATGCACGGAGCATGCTTGAGTGGATGGATGAGAATGTTGTTCGAGAATTCGAGACAGAGGCAAACGGTGCTAGCAATCGGCAACACAAACGTACGGATAGCAAGCAAGCACCAAATCGCGAAAAGCAGGACCGCTTCAACCAAGCACCTGGAGTACCTAGTGCGCCCTTCGACTTCGAATTTCTGAAGCTGTTGGAACGCAGATCCCAGATAGAGAAGATAACATCAAGCAAAGCTGCTCGAGTAATCTTAGCGAGTGATTCCTCGCTGCAATGGGGTTTCTCAAGGGAGATCCTTCAACGTATAGCTGCAGACCCGTTAAACCTGATCATATTGACTGAGGACTACAGCTTTGGAACTGATAACGAAAGGAACCGTGGGCTAGGGAAGACCCTTTGGGAATGGTATGTCGAGCGCACAGATGGCGTAGCCATGGAGATTGGTCTGGACGGTCAAAATTTGGAACAAGTGCATACTGGTGGTAAAGACCTGCGCTTTGAAGATGCGGAACGGATTTCCTTGGAAGGCAAGGAATTAGCGATATATCAGCAGTACCTTGCGACCCAGCGCCGGCTACAGGATACCCTACAAGCAGCTAACGGCACTGATCTTGAAACCTCTGCTGATGCCCTCGACGAGACATCTTCCACCTCCTCATCGTCCTCAGACGAGTCAGATCCCGAACGGCAGGGAAAAGCACTCAATACATCCGCTGCGGTGGCCCATTTCAACCGGAACAAAGTCGGTCTGGACAAAGAGACACTCGGCGTCAATGTTCTACTTCGCCACCCCGGCGTTTACGATTATGATGTGCGCGGCAAGAAAGGCAGGGAGCAGATGTTTCCTTTCGTTAGTAAACGACGGCGCGGAGATGATCTTGGAGAATTCATTAGGCCAGAAGATTATCTGCGAGCCGAAGAACGAGATGAGGTGGATGGTCAAGATATGCGCGATAGTGGACCCGGGAAACAGACAGGACTTGGTCAGAAAAGGAAATGGGAAGATTCCGGCTTCCAGAACGGCTTTGACGGCCGAGAATCGAATGGACCTATTAAACGAAGACAGCAAGGGCCAGCTTCAAGTAAGGAAACTCCGTCGAAAGTAACTAACGGTGATGTCGGCATCAACGGTCACAGAGGTTACGAAGAAGACGATATCTCAGAGGGTTCTGACGCAGAGCCTGAAGATGCTATTATCGGTCCTTCCAAGGTCGTATATAAATCGCGCTTGATCCAAAGCAACTTGAGGATTGCATATGTAGATTTTGCAGGGCTCCATGATCAGCGAAGTTTGTCCATGTTGATCCCGCTCATACAACCAAGGAAGCTCATCCTAGTTGGTGGAACAACTTCGGAGACTACCTATCTTGCCGACGATTGTAAGCAGAAACTCAATTCACGGTTAAGGGATGCCATCGAAGGTTCCGCGAATATCGTCTTCACACCAGCTGTTGGTGAAACCGTAAATGCAAGTGTCGACACAAACGCGTGGACAGTAAAGCTGAGCGAAGCATTGGTAAGACGTCTTAATTGGCAGAACGTTAGAGACCTGGGCGTTGTGACTCTCATGGGTCTTCTGACGGCAACAACTGTGAATGAGCAGCCACAAGCAGAGGCGGTGAGCAAAAAGAGGCAGAAGTTGCTGAAAGAAGATTTGGATGAAACCAATGCGGTTGAGGTGCCTATGACCTACGAACAAACACCGGAGCTTGCACCCCTGCTCGATGTTCTTCCTGCAAGCATGGCGGCAGCTACACGCTCGATCGCCCAGCCATTACACGTTGGCGATCTTAGGTTAGCCGACCTCAGGAAGCTTCTTCAAGCCGGAGGGCACACAGCGGAGTTTCGAGGCGAAGGAACTCTGCTGATTGATGGACTTGTTGCGGTAAGGAAATCTGGCACTGGTAAAATTGAAGTTGAAAGCGGAGGCGTTCAATTGCCGGAATATCGAACGCGCAATTTGGAAGGGCCATTCTATGCTGTCAAGCGCAAGATTTACGAGGGTCTAGCAGTCATTGCTGGAGGATAGGATTGATTGCACGATTCATACCCAAGTTTCGAAATCTAAAAGAGTCATTCTGGGCTACACATTTCAAGATCAAAGAAGGTCGAAGTCATACTAATCGATGAATGGCCATCCGAAACTGGCGACACATGGGTTCAAGTAAACATTCTCCGCTACGGCGCTGGGTGTTGTGAGAATCTCTCAATCATCGTTTGGGATGAATTGCTCTTCTGAAACTGTTGTCGCGAGTCAGATGTGTGGTAACTGCGCTTCATCCAAAAAAGAGCCAAATGTGTGGTCGCTGCATTTCACGGAGAAGAGTCAAATGTGTGGTTCTGCATGGTGAAGCGTGAGTGTTTGAGAAGGAGTCACTCTTGACCGGTTCCCACGGCTTTATAAACCGCTATTCCCCACTGCTTTCCTTTCTCCCTCTCTCTTTATCAAAAGCTCCGGATACACAAGCCATTTTGTTCAAGCAACGACCTACTTTGTCTAGCCCTCAGCTTTTACAGAGCACTGCTTTCGATTGAACGCATATCCTAAACGTATCGACTACTAGTGGAGACTGCTTTCAAGGGGACATCCTCATCGACAAGGCCTCGACAACTCGAGAACTCCGGCACCATAACAAAAACCGTTATCCTATCTTACCTTGTTTAGATGTCTTCGCCACCACGCATCCACTATCTCACAATGTCCGGCGATCCCCCAAATGGTGGTGTTCCACCAGGTGTCTATTTTTCGGCACAACCACCACCAGGCTTTGTGGCCCCTCGCCCAGACATGCCTTGGGCTTCCTCTGCGGTTGACACGCATTCCATGGGCGCTCCACCGCCGTACCAAGCCGTTCCGGATCCGCATCCTAGCTTCCCAGAGTGCTATGGGCCAGCCCTCAGGCGACCAGTTACGGTCGGCTCATTCCCGGGTGCTTATCCCCTTCCATGTCTGAACCTACCACCTACGCCCTCTTCCGCTGCAGCCACTTACTTCGTTCCGCCGGGGAGCAGCCTAAACGGTGTTACCCCTGACCTGGACGGCTTTGCCTACATCTTCCCCCCCGATGACGCACACACTACAATCAATTTTGCCGAGCCTCCAGCGCGGCCATGTGACAATGCCAATTCGCATGAACTCATCAATTGGTCGAGGCACAAGGTTCCAACGACCCTCACCGTCAGCCAATTGATTGAGCAACTGGGAGGTATCGGAGATGCCGATGGTGTCACTGAGATCTACGAGCAGGGTGACGGGAAGTGGGCGAAGGGCATGACTTACACGAAGAATGGCGAGCATGAGGACAAGATGTTGAAAGAGATTGGATGGACGAAAAGACGAGGAGACGAGGCGCCTCCAGTTTTCTTGTGCTGCAAGAGGGGTTGAATGATGGGGACTCAGCACACTTTGCGTAGTTTCTTACTTTGGCTCTTAGGATCGGGCATGGAGAATGGGGTGTGGCTGTCAGGGGAAACATAGACGGCGAGAATTTTCAGGGGAATGTCTCGGTATTTGCGTGCTTGGGTGTATGGTCAAGTTGTGTACGAACGAAGGGTGGATGGAAGACTCTTGGGCACTGATTTCTCAATACCGGCATGCATGCGTGCGATGTCCTTTGTCATTCCAAACATGTTGGACTTTGCCCATCTTTCCTGTCAGCGAATTCGATCCCGCTTCTTCTTCTGCAGAGACTACATACATAGATCTCGAGACCTTCCGGAAACCTCGGGCTGTCTGAATAATTTAAACACCCCTTCATGGTTTTATCAAACCGCGCCACTGTCGATGTAATCGAATGCGTGGACTTACAGTAGTGCTATCTACAGTATCTATCTATGCTTTTAAGTTCTACATACATAGAAGTGCTCCAGACTTAATTCCGGCAAAATGGCTTTGGACAACCTACTGTACTCGTACCTACATATGTACAGTACATACGTCTTCCTACACGTAACCCCCATAAGCACACAAAACCCCCAACCCACAGGCTTCCCGCTACAAACAAAAAACAGCCAGTTAGTTCTCTCTTTGCAGTCCCCAACTCATCTGCTCCCCTTTTTCCCACACTTCCTCTTCAACCCTGCATGCTCCCGATCAGAATATCAGCGCTTTCCCCCCGATAAGCGCTAGAGTTACAGTACAACTGAGTTTACTTATCGATACAACCAGAACCCGTTATCCCAACCCGGAAATACAGATTTCTTGGTCGAAAAATGAGCGATGCCAATGTAAACACGTCAAGCTTCTCAAAGACATGACCTGTTCTTATTCGACACATATCATGGTATATCTACGTATCTACAGCTAGAGCTCACAACCGCCCCGAATAAAACATGCCAAATCTCTCTACCACTAACTCTCCTTGCTCCCAAGCCAGGATAGCTACAACACTACCCACCAAATCCCACCCCATACAACAAAGATAGCACATACAGCGCACGATTTCAAAGTCCCCCACCCCATCCCCTCAGAAATTCTCCTTCCCCCACGCGTATCTGAAACCCGGCTCCGAATACATATTGCACTTGGTATGCAACTGACTGCCCAGCACCTTGGGCCCACAAAAGAAAACTCCCGCTTCAGCAGGCGCATGGAGCTTGCGGATCGATTTGAAGATAGCATCCCAATTCGGCCGGCCAAAGTTCGTAGGAGCGCGTAGGCCCGTTATTGTGTCCTGGTCCGCGGAGGCGTCGTTGATCATAATATTGGTGGCGTCGTCCAACATGATCCTTGCGGTGAGGTACTGGGAAGGTGGATTAGTTGAGGGTTTAGGAGTTTGTAGACAGGGAGACATACGGTGTGGATTTCGATCTGGCAGTCCATATCTTGCGCTTCAATCGCCATGAGCAATGAGCGAAACCACTCGAAAGAGCCAAAGTCTCGGCAGACCCAGAAGAAATACACCTTCCTCAGCCTCGTCTTCTGTTTAGGGTAGTTCATGCGGTACCAGATACTTTTGAGAATAGAAGCGAATGGCGTGACTCCAATTCCAGCCCCTACTAGAACAGCGATCTCATACTTGAAAACATCTTCGGATGCGCTTCCGAAAGGCCCATCAATGTATACCCGAGGGAGAATTTTCCTGATCGCAGGATCTACGTCCATTTTCGAGGCTTTTTCGTCGATACCCACCACGGCGGAAGCGTTGGGATTTTCCATATCTTTGCCGGTTTCGAAGTTGCATCCCACTGATGCTGCCAAAGCGTTGGTGAAGTTGCCGACACATCGGATGTGAACAGACAAATAATCTTCCTCAGGAGCGCTTGTGAGGGTGAAAGGATGGTATTGCCAGACTGATATTTCAGGGCAGCAAAGGAAGATGTACTGGGATAACTGATTAGCTTAAGGAATCAAATGGTTTCCATCATCCATACCTGGCCAGCTCTCATCTTGGTTTTCTCCTTTTTAATCTGGATCTCGACTACTTTGCTCGGATGTTGAATGACTTTGGAAATGTAGGTCTTGTGCTTTCCACGGATCTCTCTTGCTACTCTTTCTAACAAGTATATAAATCCTCCATACATCCAGTACTGCCAGAACACACCAGTCCCAGAACAGAATGGTGCCGCGTCTGTTTTAATCATACAGAACGCCCCATGGACAGACCAGAAAACGAAGAATATAATAAAGAGATGGTGAGTGTACCAGAAACGTTCATAATTACCTTGTCGAGGCTTTCCTACGGACGTGGCAACGATGAGCATGAGGGTACAAAGCATGATGTATCCAGACCAGCCAGGACCAGTGGCGAAATTTGCAAGGACAAATCCTTTGAACCCTAGGTGGTTCTTGGCGGCCAATTGCGCAAAGTTATTCCAATGAGCGATTGTATGGACCCAGGTAAAAAACACAATCGACCAAGCCACCAGCTTGTGAAATGAAATACTTTTGTCGAACTGGATGATCCCGTTTAGTGGGGTCTGTCTCAGTAGTGAAATAAGCGTACGGCAGACAGGAAAGATCAGGATAGCAATGTCGAAGTGGAGGACCAAGGCAGCTGCTCTTGCTATCGAGTATGTTATTCCGAAGGTCGAACGAGCAGTGGCGAGGTTGTCCTTCATGTAGTAGTTGACGAAGCCGAACGCGAAGATCATAGTGTGTACCACAAAGAACATAGTAACAGAAAGTGCTTTGGAGCCCTTGTGGACCATCCAGCGGTCGAGCTTTTCCAACGGCCGCAGCTCTCTTGGAGGGTCCGCACCCATTTCACCAGACATCAGCATCCTCGTCAACGGTGGCCATCTCGACCTCCCCGCTTTCACCGAATATAAGTTACGCTGATCCAGTTGTTCCCCAGACGTTGTAGCCATAGTAGTGGTAGACTTATTGGTCGAAGACGTGGACAAGAACTGCAACGAGCGCAGGCGGCTGGGGACGAGAGAGCGGGAGAACCGATTTGGATAGTAGAAGTACTGCTTCGCTTGATGGTTAAAGAAAAAGTACTGAACGATTCCGCTAATTAAGAGAAAGAACTTTCTCGTTAGCAATCTCAACCATAGCTGTATGTAGCAGGAGCACCTTGCACTTACTGAAAAGCGGCCTGCGCGAAAGGTCCTGCCCTAAAATATAAAGCAGCTAAAGAGCTCCTTCTCGACACGGCCTTAATTTGGGGATAGTTACAAGAGTAAATCAGAAGTGACAGAAGATTACGAATAGATCATCAATGCGTCGGCAACGAATAATGGAGTCAGTACTTGACGAATCTTTGAAAGGTTAGACCGGGCGACAGACATGACCAGCGTCACGGTTGGAAAGTTGCGCTGAGTAGTCTCTGAGTCGTGTTTCAAAGCTCATGGGATTCTCATGGCTGTCTAGCTGAATGGATATAACGTAGGCATGCTCTGCCCTCCTCCGGGAGCTATGAGGGGGGCTATCCAACAGAGACATTTTGCAGGCTCTGGAAGGAGCATGAAAAACGATTTGGTCGTGCTGCGCGGCTCCAAGTGTATCATCGCCGTTAAGCTCAGAGCCTGTAACTTGGTGGAAGGAGCTTGTTGCTGTTTCATGCAAGCGATTAATTCATGCAACGTTTCTGATTGGTTGATTAGTCACATTGACTCTTGACATTCAATTTCCAGCTCTTCCGAAATTTATAAGACGATATAATGGAGAAGTCCTTGCCGAACTCTATATCAACTACCTATATAAAATGCAAGCTGCACGAGAGCCCTAGCAACTGGTAGTCCCTGCTTACGGCTCCCATCTGGTAACCCAGCTCAGATATAGGCACTCCAGCATCCCAGAGCATAGACTCGTAGTTATAAAACCCTGTCATCGTAATATTATGCGGCAGCTATGACCAACAAGCCTCTTTACACCTATACAAGCAACAAAGAGTGAGTTGAGTTTCATCTGCCAGTGAGCTATAAAGGCTTAGGAAGACTGTGATTATGCTGGCCTCTGGTGAAACCAATACTGACAGATAGCTATCGTTTGAGTGGACGTGTAGATATGCTTGACGGGGAAGATACAATAGTAGGAGGAATAAGAATGCAAGTTCCATAAAAATGTTAGGAGACAACGACGTTCGTCTTCCAACTCTTAGCCTCACATCTAAGTGTTTAGGTTCAATCTTCGCAAGAAGGGTCGCAACTGGGAGGTATAAAATATTGATTGAGCGGCTTCAGTGACACAATGACTAGAAAAGTAGGAATCCATACAGACGGTTTCGAAAAAACTAACCCATGCTCTTTTAAGGCGAAGATAGGTAGGATCTTGCAATGATATTTATTGTTAGAGGCATCCGTAACGCTCAACCCTGTATCATAACCGGCTTGCATGCTAAAACCTGGACCGAGATAAGGAAACCATATCCCGCAAACTGCTCGTAAAGCCAAAGACATAAGAAATACGAAAGCTCTTTGCTGTGTGCTCTTAGTGACGCAAGATCACTCAAGCCAGCCTTTTCAAGTTGTAATCATTCGTACATGATCCCCCGGGCTTTGTTGTTTGACCCCAGCATAACCCTAGAACTTCCAGACCCTCCTTCTAGATAGCGTATTTCCTAGTCCACTCCCTAGCTGTAGATTCGTATCTTGAACGATCGGTCTTGTAGACGTGTGCGATTTCTGGAACCAAAGGGTCGTCTGGATTTGGGTCTGTGAGCATGGAGCAAATGGAGAGAAGGACTAGATGATTCGTGTTAGACCTCGAACGGATGCCGCAATTGCAACTTTACCGGGGAATGCGCATATTACCTTTAGAGATCGTCAATGCTGGACTCCACTGATCACGCAAGATATCCAAGCAGATGCTGCCATTAGAGTTGATGTTTGGGTGATAGATGCGGGTGGTGAAGTTGACTTTCGGAGGTTTGAATGGATAGTCGGTTGGGAAGTGGATGGCTAGGAAGAAGACACCGCCAGAGTATGGACTCTCACCCTAACGCTTTGTGTCAGTCGCTGGCTACACCTTCTCAGCGATTTCGCCTGGGGGATTTGATAGTTGCGAGGGCACTGCGGGGTAGGTGATAAGAGTTCACGTACAGGTCCCATAATGGTCGCTTGCCAATGAAACTATAAGGACAAGAAATATCAGTATTAATGAAAAGCACTGTGCCTGACTCTATAATGGCACGGCTTGTGCGGATCACAGATTGGGGGGTGCAGGCATGAGCAAACCAGGTCGTCACCGATGGGTCCCGCTGAGCATGATGAGGGAGGATCACTACAGGGAACTGATTAGCTTTGAGGTTATCGGGCAAAACAAAATCGCAGAGATCGAGCCCAGGATCGTGGCCCAAGAATGATGTCGGCCCTTGACAAACGTACCGGCCTAGGTCCGTGAGTTCTTTGTTAATTCGCTTGAGAGCCATGTTGTATGTTGTGAGCTGGTACGAGATGGAGGACTCAGACTTTGACTTTTCTTTAGGAGAGGGGTTTCGAGTGGTGGAGCCGTGAACTTTGTAGTCGAAGGGTGAGAACTGAGAAGGCGTAGTTGAGGTGTGACTTACACTTAGTAAGTCAGAGACTTTGAGTCTATTTAAAGCCTTAAAGAATGCTTAGCGAACAATGACGCAGGATTACTCTACGCAAAACGAGATCAGTGACTTTTTGGCCCTCAGAATCGCACATAAACCCAAGTGTTTAGATAGAATACTCACCGGGTGGAACTCGCCAGAAACGTGAAGCTTCACCAATCACCAATCGCAGTTGTGGTGAAGCCCGTTCACATGCCCGTCTATCTTGGTAGTGTTGGTGAATGGCGCTAACAACACCATCGTCCGAAAATGAAATTCAGAAAGTGTGTTTGATTTCCGCACTTCGCAGTGTGCAGTGTGCAGTGTGCTTACTTGCAGCCGCTCAACATCCACTCAAAATTTTAATAGCGAGGCCTGCAGGAGGACCTCTCGGTTGTCTGTCTAGTCTTCCATCTCGTCCTTTCCTGAGCGCCACAAGCTCAACAGGTCTGCAAAGGTTTTCCCTATGTCATGGACGGATCATCTACGTTCATTCTAAGTGGCAAGACAGCCTCATGAAGACCCCCGTTTCTAAGATATCGGTCCCTTCTATTACGAACTTCGTCAGGAGTCACGAGTAGCCAAGTCCCTAAACTTCTCAATGCTTACACACATATCAGATATAGGTAGCTGATGGATTCTGGGATCAAGAGATGCTGAGTGGTCTAGCAGTGTCTATTTGCCAATTCGCATTCATGCACCAACAACCTCTAACTCGATATCCCGAATTTCGAAGGCTGTATTTGAATTCTGATCGAAGAGGGTCGATCCCTTCTTTCTGTCGAACTCAACCTACTCTCAAGTCGTTGATATTACCTAGCCACTGAACTTTGGACCTGAAAACGTAATCCAAGTCGTCAATACTACAATCGAAAGCATCGCGAAAAACTGATTTGTAGCTCTTCTCGATATACGCCCTGGATATACACAGATCGTATCTTGGTCCAAACTATCTACACAAATAAAGAAGGCTAGCATGGCCTTTTTCAATAGAAAATCTTTCCAAGCCGCGAGGCAAACTTTTCGAGCAAACCGCATAAAGAAGCTCATACAAACGCTTGAATGCCGGTAATGGCCCTTCCCAGAATCAACGCATGAATGTCACTTTGCCCTTCGTATGTTTGTACGACGAAGAGGTTGGCTACGTGCCTTCCAATCCCGTATTCGTCGCTGGCTGCATTGCCACCAAATATTTCTTGAAGTCTGTGGAAGTGTCAAAGTGACGTCGACCCAACTGGAAATTTGTATACTTACATTCTGCCGTTCACCAATGCGCGATCACAATTTTGCCTCTTGATCATCGAGATCATTTCAGGAGCCGCTTTACCTTCATCTTTTAGGCGACCAACTTGCGTCGCGGCAAGAGTACCGTATGTGGCGTCTGTGACTGCATCGGCCAATTTCTTTTGCACCAATTGGTACTTGGCAATTGGATTGTTCTTGAATTGCCGTCTCTCCAGGGCATATGTCCTGGCTCGTGCGATACAGTCTTCCAAGGCTCCCATCGTGCCCCAAGCAATACCGTATCTGGCGGAGTTGAGGCAGCTAAAAGGTCCCCTTAAGCCTTCCACTTCAGGGAACATGTTTGCCTCCGGAACTGGGCATTCGTCAAGCTGGATCATGCCAGTAGTCGAAGCACGAAGGCCATTCTTATTTTTCAAATGCGGCGTTTCTAAAGTGCCAGGGGGACACTCTTTTCTGTCAATGAGGAAACCTCGTATTTTCCCCGTGCTTTGCAGCTTTGCCCAGACAAGCATGACATCTGCTATTGGAGAATTCGTAATCCATGTCTTAGCGCCTGATAAAGAGAAATATCCCTTCTTCGATGGATGTGGTTTGGCAGTGGATTCCATAGACCCAGGATCAGATCCGTGGTTAGGCTCTGTCAAACCGAAGCATCCGAGAAGTTTTCCCTTAGCAAGGTCGGGTAGGTATTTGTCTTTCTGCTCTTGCGTCCCAAATTCATCAATTCCACCCATCACCAGCGAGCTTTGTACGGACATGGCTGAACGATAACCCGAGTCGACTCTTTCTACTTCTTTTGTGATGAGCCCCGAAGCCACGCTGCTGACCCCTGCACAATCATAGCCCTTTATGGTGGCCCCGAGAAGCCCCAGTTCCCCCATCTCTTCGAGTATCTTTCGATCATACTTTTCTTCTCGATATGCGTCTTAGGCAGATAAATATAAGCTGTACTACCCCGAATATATGCAGGGAATCTTTACATACCCAGTACTCGAGGTAGCATGCGCTCTTGACAATATGATCTTGCGGTCTCTCGGATTGCCAGCTCGTCTTCGGTGAAGAGATTGGCGGAATCCAGTGGGTCCTCCCAATTAAACGGTACAGGTGTATGTGCATAACGCCTGCCGACATTTAAAAGCGAACCGCAATTGCCCACTTGCCTCCTTAGGGTGTTCCTAATCATCATGACAGAGTCTTTGAGAAAGGAAAAACATGAAGGAGAGATTGAACATGGTTGTTATAAATTGCACTACATATCTGGATAGGATAAATTATATCTCTGGGGACTGGGGTATTTCCCCACGCCTCATTCTAGCCGAGGTGTGATGTCACTGGATCTGGAAATATCTAGCCCTAACGTACCAAGGCTCGCGACTTCTGCCTCCATGATTCATGAAAGTACTACCTTCGGCGCGCGAAGTGAATGAATGCAGCTCTTTGACACAAGTTGGAACGAGGACCCAACGCGCTCGTCACATCCGAGTTTTCAAGCGTACATAGATGAAGTGTTCCTGAGCCCGTGGGCACGAAAACCGGAACGCGTTGCACTTACCAGACACGCAGCGTCGACCTTCCGAAGAACAAACCTCTATCTTCGCCATGGGTATCAAACGTGGGTGAATTCCGAATTGATGTGCCAAGGTACAATGCTTAGGCCTTGCAGAGCTCGCCCAGATCATCCACGACAATGCTCCAGATGCGATCAAGGCTGGCGAGATCAAAAATCACTTTGGCAGGAAGGTTGCCATAGTAAGCTTCAAAGCCTCAAGCCGTATATTAAATACTGATACCTAAGCAGGATGCGTATGTGTGAGCCTCGTACACTTCATAAGATGCAGAGACCTGATTATTGCAATTGCCAGTTCCATGAGCATCTATAGCTTCCTGATCGCAGTACGCTCCGATGGCCAGCAGCTTATGAATGAGAGTGGCGAGACGACTTCACATATCATGGGCATGTTCTACCGAACATTACGAATTGTTGACAATGGCATTAAGCCCCTATATGTGTTTGACGGCGCACCCCCAAAATTGAAGTCAGGTGAATTGGCGAAGCGATTTGCTAGAAAGTCAGAGGCTACAGAGGCACATGAGGAGGCAAAGGAAACAGGGACAGCGGAAGAGGTGGAAAAATTCTCAAGACGTACGGTGAAGGTGACAAGGGAGCACAATGAGGAATGCAAGAAGCTACTGCGATTGATGGGAGTGCCGTACATCGTTGCACCAACCGAAGCGGAGGCACAATGTGCGGTTTTAGCACGGGCAGGAAAGGTTTATGCCGCAGCTTCGGAAGATATGGACACGTTGTGTTTTGATTCGCCCATCCTCCTTCGCCATCTTACGTTCAGTGAACAGCGAAGAGAGCCGATTCTTGAGTTTCACCTAGATCGCGTACTATCGGGCTTGGGAATGGAGAGAAAGCAGGTAAAGCGTCCAATCCCTCCGTCGTTGGTGCAGTCATTGATACTTGGCAGTTTGTTGACCTTTGTATCCTCCTTGGTTGTGACTATTTGGACCCCATACCAAAAGTCGGCCCCCAAACGGCTTTGAATCTGATCCGTGAGCATGGTAGCCTCGAGAAGGTTGTTTCTTACATGGAGAAAGACCCCAAGAAGAAGTACACTATTCCTGCGGATTGGCCATACAAAGATGCACGTGAGCTCTTTTTCAACCCCGATGTCCGTCCCCCGGATCACCCAGAGTGCGATTTCAAGTGGACTGCGCCGGACGTTGAAGGTCTTGTGCAATTTCTGGTCACCGAGAAGGGGTTTTCCGAAGATAGGGTAAGGAATGCTGCTGGAAGACTTTCCAAGAACGTAAACACGGCACAGCAGGCACGGCTGGAGGGGTTTTTCAAGCCGGTGCAAAAGACGGAGGACGAGGTGAAGAGTCTCAAGAGGAAGAACGAGATGAAGAAAGAGGAGCAGAAAAAGAAGCAGAAGCTGGAGCAAAAGGCAAAGAAGGAGGCCAAGGCCAAGCCGAGAGGGACCGCCTAGATCGTTGAGGCTGTTGTTTCAACTGACATTTGCCGCGGCGTTGCATGCATGAACTTACATGGGCCTGGGGGCTCGAGCGTAAACGGACCATGGCGGCGCGAGACGTTGTTCTAACCATCCTGGGTATCTCGGTACCTTCCTGACCTCGGTAGGTAAATTCACATCGTTGTGGCGTTGACTAGCGCTGCCAAGGTCAGGCAGGGACTTGGCCATATGATTAAGCTAAAAAGAAATCACGATTGCTGCAGGTTTGGTTTTGGCTGTTAGGGTTTGGGTGGACACGTGTGACTGATGCTACTGGAAAGCTGCAAGCCCCCCCACTGATGATAAGGTAGGTACCTTAGGTACTAGGTAGGTACCTAAGTACCTTCGGTCCCGCCCACTGTCTCTCTCGGTTGGGTCACTTGGGTGGTGCGAAGATTGGCAAGTCCAGTCACGCACTAGAATACCTTAGTCTGTCAATGATCCAATCCGTCGATCGTTTTCACATTGATGCTAATTCGACCGAGGTACTTACTTACTTACTTACCTTACCGTATGGAAGGATCTCGATTCCCTTTGCTTTTGCCAGCCATGATAGCAAACCCTTGGACATGCCTGCCGCGAACGAAAGCTGATTCTCGTGGTTGCGAAGAATGGCAAGTCTTCTTGCCTAAACGACGAGCTGTGCTGTTTGTTGATTTGCTTGGCTCTATGGATTGTAAGTTGGAATTCCTGCGAGAGGCCTATATACCTCGAGGTACGTGGTAAGTAAGGTAGCGATGTCGCACTGAGCAGCCGGTGATCTCGGGGGGGTTGTTGTTGTTTCCATTCATCGGACTTTGTTCTTTGATTTTGATAAGGCAATCGGTTCGGCTGTACTTTCCGCATTGCACCATAGATCGGGCCTCGGAACAATCTGTCCGGAAACCCCCTCACACTGTCACACACACTTCACGCCCCTCTTTCTCTTTCCGTCAATGATACCTGATTTACTACCAGGGTCACAGTACCTTAGCTCCCTCTGTCCAAGTGCTGAAGCTAAGGTACCTTATGCGTCTTCTTCTTCTTCTTCTTCTTCTCCTTCTTCTTCTTTCGTCGTGTTATTTATGTACCGTATTTCCTATCTCTACAAGGTAGCTTCGTACAGTGCTTGTTCCCGGGTGAGTGAAGATGCTTGCCGGGAATGGCAACTCCAGGCGTGGGGCCCAGAGGGGTTGATTGTGCCTTTGTTTGGTTCTGGCTCGTCATGGACCGAACCCCTTCACTAAGGTAGGTTGGATACAATCGGGTTTAGCGGGGATAGAGACATATATCACTTCCCATGTGTCCTTCTTCTTCACTGTACAGAACCTACCTTACCATCAGTCAATCGTCCTAGACAATTGCATCTGTCCGTCTATCTGTTCAATCTCTCACATTCCATCCCAGCATTGGCCCTATGTAAAGAGATTTGGCAGCAGCATACAATCGTCATGTCTACTGAACAAGTCTCATATACCCCTCCCGCCAGGGTGGTCAAACAACTCGCCACCCATCCATTATCACCGTTAACTGCCTCGGAGATTGCCAGGAGTGCAGGATTGATAAAGGGCCTCTACCCGTCCACAGCCAGCTTTCAATTCAAAGCCATCACGCTTGAAGAGCCAGAAAAGGCCCAGTTGGTGCCATACCTTGACGCGGAACATTGCGGGGGAGAATTGCCGGTTGTGGAAAGAAAAGCCCTGGTTTGCTACTACATAAGCAACACTGTGAGTGGACCGGCGAAGAAAAACCCCGTGATTGTATCCATACCTTGGAACGATTGCTGAAAAGTCGGCTTGTAGGACAAGTTCCATGAAGCCATAGTCAACCTCAGCAAGCAGCGAGTAGAAAACAACGTAAGACTTGGCCCGAATGTCCATGCTCCTGGAGACGGGGAGGAGATCGTTCTTATTGAGAAGATTGCGTTGGAAGATAAAGGGGTGAAAGCAGAAATCGCCAAACTTCAGCTTCCAGAAGGCACAGCAGTCATCAGTGACCCTTGGATCTATGGTCATTCTTGTCGATATTATCTCTAATCCCGGCGTGTACTGACTTACTTCAGGATCCGATGGTATTGACGATGCGAGGCGAATGTACCAATGCTTCCTATACATGAGAGACCCCATGAACCCCTCGGACCTCGATTCTAACCATTACGCTTTTCCATTGGCCATTTCGCCTGTCGTGGACTGCATTGATCTTAAAGTTGTCCGCATTGACTTTTGCCCCACTGGCGCTGACCACAGTATCAAAGAGAC
>JAABUR0100002155.1_pt1 | contig 31440 bp, 28 predicted proteins | sample 5560091 | NCBI WGS metagenome assembly JAABUR01 (sample SAMN10711879, study PRJNA513375) | rock metagenome | isolation source: Antarctica rocks | place: Antarctica: Victoria Land, University Valley sud
ACCAACGAAGCGCTGCGCTGCCTCAAACGACGCCTCGCCCGAACCGTGTTCAACCACCTGATCACCGACCACAAAACCCGTCAAGCCGCATGCCTTCCAGCAGCGGCTTGACATAGGAGAAACGCATGCGTCCATGGCCTGCCCCACCGATTCCGCGCCTGCCCGGTGCCGGACAGTCCCTGAGGTTGTACGACACGGCGACCCGAGAGGTGCGACCCACCGCTCCCGGGCGCACCGCGACGATGTATGTCTGTGGCATCACGCCGTACGACGCGACGCACCTCGGTCACGCTGCGACCTACCTGGCCTTCGACCTGGTGCACCGGTTGTGGCGCGACGCCGGGCATGAGGTGCATTTCGTCGAGAACGTCACCGACATCGACGACCCACTGCTCGAACGGGCCACCCGCGACGGCGACGACTGGATCGTGTTGGCCATGCGGGAGACGGCGCTGTTCCGCGAAGACATGCAGGCCCTGCGGGTCCTGCCGCCTCGTGACTACGTCGGAGCGGTTGAGTCGATCCCCGCGATCGGACAGCTGGTCGACAAGCTACTGACCGACCAGCGGGCCTACATCCTGGACGACGGCACCGGAGACATCTATCAGGACGTCAGCCAGGCACAACGCTTCGGCTACGAGTCCGGCTACGACGAAGCCACGATGCTGGCGTTGTCGGCACAGCGTGGCGGAGATCCCGATCGGGTCGGCAAGCGCAACCGGCTGGATCCGCTCCTGTGGCGTGGGGCCCGGGACGGCGAACCGTCCTGGGAAGGGCCACGTGGCCCCGGCCGACCCGGCTGGCACATCGAATGCTCGGCAATCATCCTGGACCGGCTCGGCGACGGAATCGACGTACAGGCCGGCGGGAGTGACCTGGCCTTTCCGCATCACGAGATGTCCGCTCTGCATGCCGAGACGCTCACCGGGTCCTGGCCCCTGGCCCGGCACTACGTACACGCCGGGCTGATCGGGCTGGCGGGGGAGAAGATGAGCAAGAGCCGCGGCAATCTCGTCTTCGTCTCGCGCTTGCGCGGCGATGGCGTGGATCCGATGGCCATCCGGCTTGCGTTGCTGTCGGGTCACTACCGCCAGGACCGCCCGTGGACCGCGGACCTGCTCAATACCGCACAGGCTCGCGTGGCCGCGTGGCGGCATGCGGTGTCCCTGCCGACCGCTCCGGCCGCCGACGAGTTGCTCGCCTCCCTGCGCCGCCAGTTGTCCGACGATCTGGACACCCCGACTGCGCTGGCAAGCATCGACCGCTGGGCCGCGATGAGCGCTCACCGGGAAGGGTCCGACCCCGACGCGCCGAGTCAGGTCGCGTCCATCGTGGACGCGCTGCTCGGCGTCCGGCTCTAGGACGATGGCCGACAGCTTCTCCTTGCGTACCAGGTTGATACGGGAGTCCGCCGAGGAAAACCTGGCACCGGCGGCCACCCGGTCGAGTAACAGCGCCGGCCGGGCTCGGCCAGAAGAGCCCGACGACTTCCGTACCGCATTCGAACGGGACCGCGACCGGATACTGCACACCAAGGCATTCCGTCGGTTGAAGCACAAGACGCAGGTGTTCCTCAATCCGGAGGGCGACCATTTCGTCACCCGGCTTACCCACACCCTGCAGGTCACCCAGGTCGCTCGGTCGCTGGCCGCGGCCCTGGGTCTGAACGAGGATCTAGCCGAGGCCATCGCCCTTGGACACGATGTCGGTCATTCCCCATTCGGGCACATCGGGGAAGATGCTTTGTCGCCGTATGTCGAGGGAGGTTGGCATCACGCCGCGCAGAGCGTGCGGATCTTCGAAGTCCTGGAGGACAAGAACCTCAGCTTTGAAGTCCTGGACGGGATCCGCGCCCACTCCTGGAAGATCTCGCCTCCGCCGGCCACAGCCGAGGGCATGTGCGTCCGGTACGCCGACCGCATCGCCTACCTGTCGCACGACGCGCTCGATGCCGTGCGAGCGGGCCTGCTGCAGGAGAACGATTTCCCGGACGACGTCCGGGCCCGCTTCGGACACCCGGGATCGCAGATGGTCGGCTCGATGATCGATGCCGTGGTATCCAACAGTGTCCTGGGCGACACGGTCACGATGTCGGGGCCGGACCTCGCCGTCATGTCGGATTTTCGCAACTTCATGTTCGAGCGTGTCTACTTCAGCGATCACCACCTCGACCACAAGGCCAAGGCGATCACGATTATCCGAGACCTGGTCGACTTCCATAGCGCCAAGCCGGATCTGATGCCGGCGACCTATCGCGACCACGGGACCGACGCCCTGGGTCAGGCGATCGACTATGTGGCGGGAATGACAGACCGATTTGCCACCTCAGCCCACGCCAGGCTCTGTCGCTGAGAGCGGGCAGCTCCCAGTCGGCCTTTGGCCGGCCATGTTCGACCGGATGTGACGAGTTGCGTACGTCGCGTCCTTGCAATGGCCAGATCCGCCCCCATATGCCTATCGTGCGGTATGGCCGAGCCCGAGCAACCCGAGGGCTCGCAGCCGGAGATCGCCGACTACGGGTTCCTGTCCGACTGCCACTCAGCCGTGCTGGTGGACCGGTCCGCCTCGGTCGACTGGTGGTGCCTTCCCCGCTTCGACTCGCCGTCGGTGTTCGGCCGCTTGCTCGATCCCACGGCCGGACACTGGACCTTGCGACCGTGCGAGGACTTCAGCTGCGAGCGCAGCTACCTCGGCGACACCCTGGTCCTGCGAACGGTGTTCAGCACTGCGGCCGGCTCGGTGAGCGTCACCGACGCACTCCTGCTGGAGTCCGGTGCCCTCGGCCATGACATCGGTAAGCGCAGCCCGCACGTCCTGCTACGCCGCGTCGAGGGTCTGCAGGGGACCGTCCGAATGCGCAGCGATCTGTCGCCGCGGATGGAGTACGGACGCACCGAACCGCACCTGCGGATCGTCTCCGGAGGCGCAGAGGCCATCGGTGGCCCGGTCACGCTCACGCTGACAACCGATGTGGCACAACACTTGGACGACGGCACCGTCGTCGGCGAGTTCGAGGTTTCGGCAGGTCAGGCAGTGGACCTACGGCTGGCCTACTCCCGCACCTTCGGGACCGGGCTGGACCTCCCCGATGCAGCTTCCCTCGAGCAGACCCTGGCCGGCTGGACATCATGGGCCGCACAGCACACGTCCTATGACGGTGACTATCCCGAACAGGTGCGACGTAGCTCGTTGGTGCTGCAGGGTCTCACCTACGGGCCGTCCGGCGCCGTCATAGCCGCTGCCACCACCTCGCTTCCCGAGGCCATGGGTGGCGAACTGAACTTCGACTATCGCTATGCCTGGCTGCGGGATCTCAGTCTCACCATCCGGTCGTTGTGGCTGGCCGCCTGCCCGGACGAGCCGGAGAGGCTCTTCTCGTGGCTTTCCGGCAGCGCTGGCCATGTCCGGGACGAGCTGATCCAGATCATGTACGGCGTCGAGGGCGAGCGTGACTTGAGCGAGCACGTACTCGAGAATCTGGGCGGCTATCGGGGCAGCACCCCGGTCCGGGTCGGTAATGCGGCGTGGGAGCAGGACCAACTCGACGTGTTCGGCGAAGTGCTCGACGCTGCACACCTGCTCCGGGAACAGCTCGGCACGTTCGCACCTGCAACGCAACATTTGCTCGTCGCGCTGGCCGACCGGGCCGCGCGTACGTGGGAGCAGCCTGACGCCGGGATGTGGGAGGCCCGGGACGAGCGCCGCAACTACACGTCCTCGAAGGTCATGTGTTGGGTGGCACTCGACCGCGCCGTCGAACTCGCCCCGCACCTCGGCGACGGGGCGGACCCAGACGCTTGGGCGAATGCCCGAGACGACGTACGCGAAGCGATCCTTGACCAGGCGTGGAGCACGAAGGCCGGCGCCTACACCGGCGCGTTCGGGTCCGACGATCTCGACGCTTCGGTGTTGGTTCTTCCACTCGTGGGCTTCCTGGCTGGGACCGACGATCGGATGCGAGCCACAGTCGAGGCGATCGAACGCGAGCTGGGCGAGGGCGGTCTGATTCGTCGCTGGCCAAGTGACCGCAGCGGGTTCCTGATCTGCACGTACTGGCTGGTCGAGTGCCTTGTCCTGGTCGGTGAGCCGGACCGAGCGCGGGCCTGGTTCCTCAGCGCCACCGAACACGCGAACGACCTCGGACTGCTTTCCGAGGAGGCGGATCCGCAGACCGGCGAGATGCTCGGCAACTACCCGCAGACGTTCTCCCACGTGGGCCTTATAAACGCCGCCTGGCGCCTGGGTCAGCCGACGGCCGACCCCTCATGAACGACGACGAGAAGGAGCAACACATGGCAGCGAGTCGCCTCGACGGCAAGGTCGCCCTCATCACTGGGTCCGATTCCGGCATCGGTCAGGCCACGGCTATCGAGTTCGCGAAGGAAGGAGCCGACATCGTCGTCCATTACCTCAGCGACTCCGACGGCGCCGACAAGACCCGGGAAGCGGTACAGGCAGTTGGCCGCCGAGCACTCGTGGTCCAGTGCGATGTGAGCGTGGAGAGCCAGGTCGAGGGGATGTTCGATCAGGCGATGGAGCACTTCGGCACGCTGGACATCCTGATGAACAACGCAGGCGTGGATGCATCGGGTACGAAGGTCGCCGAGCTCTCAACGGATGTCTTCGACAAGGCGATTCGCACAAACGTGTATGGCTACTTCTTCTGTTGCCGCCGGTTCGTCCAGATCCGGACTGCTGCCGGTGGCGGAGGAAAGCTCATCAACGTGAGCTCCGTGCACGAGGACGTCCCCAACGCCGGCGGCGCGGACTACGACTGCTCCAAGGGAGCCATCCGGATGCTAACCAGAACTCTGGCGCTGGAGATGGCGCCGCTTCGGGTCAATGTCAACGGACTGGCGCCGGGCATGGTGCTTACCCCGTTCAACCAGGCGGCCATCGACGATCCGAAGCTGCTCGATGAGCAGGTGCAGAGCATTCCCTGGAAGCGCGCTGCCGAGCCGGCAGAGATTGCCCGCCTCGCGGTCTTCCTCGCCTCGTCGGATGCCGACTACGTCACCGGTGCCACCTATGTGATGGACGGCGGCCTGATGCGCAACCTCGGGCAGGGCGCGTGAGGGCCGTATGGCCCTACCACCTGTCGTATGGCCAGGGCGCTCCGGCGTAGCGCTCGACTACCGGACCCACGGCGAGCGGAGCCCAGCTGAGTACTCCGTGCCCGATGTCGAGCAGCCTCGCCGGACCGAGCCGGCGGAATGGGTCATCCGCTAGTGCCAGGAGCTCCTCTGGACGGTCGGCACGAGCAATCGTGACGGCGCCGGCGAGGTGTACGGGATCGTGGGTCAGCATGCTGGCTGCGGCGAGGCGGCCATCACGCAAGACAGCTCGGCGGGCGTGGATCGCTGTCGGATCGTCGGAGATCGGGCGGGTGTTCTCGTCGAGCAGCACAAGGGAGATGCGGCAGGCTGCGCCGGCGGCGTCGAGCAGCCGCTCGTCGACTCGGAGCGCCGAGGGATGCGGGCGTTCCCGGCTGCGCCAGGCGCACAGCCAGCCGGCCGGGCTCTGCGCCTCGACGGCGGGAGCGTGCAGGTCGCCGGCGACCTCGGGAAGCAGCGCGAGCCAGCCACTCATGGCGCCGGAGGTTCCCAGTCCAGATGGAGTTCCCGGGTCATCGTCCGGAAATCGCGACGAAGCTCGTCCATCGTCGGTCGACCCCAGAACCAGTAGCCGTTGTAGCTGGCATGCACGGTGAGGTCGGGTGTCAACAGCAGGCAGGTCGGGATGTACGGATCGTGCACCTTGTCGGTGATCTCCCGGAGGCCCAGGACATCGAGATAGCGCCGCTGGGCATCGGACAGGAACGTCCACCGAGCGTCCAGACCCGCCCGGAATGCGGCCTGCACCTCGAAAGATTCCACGCTGACGCTGACGAATCGGGCGTAGGCAACCTCGGCATCGTCCTGCAGATCGACCAGTCGTCGGAAGAACTGCCGCTCCTTCGGGCAGAACCAACCGCGGAAGAAGTGCAGGAGTATCGGGTCGCCACCGGTCAGGTCGCTCAGCCGTCGTAGGTTGCCCATGTGATCTGGCAGTTCCATGTCGGGAATGCGGCCGCCAGGCTGGAGCGCGTCGATCATGATGCCCATCCTGCCTCAGCCAGGGCGGGGCGGGCCCCAGTCAGACCACGCGGCGGGCCGCGGTCAGCTCGCTGGACGTGTCGCCGGTGTTCACCGTCGCGCTGGGCTCGATCAGGACCACCTCGGCCCCGTCGAGCGACACCGGCTGGTGGAACACCCCGCGCGGCACGACGTACATCTGACCGGGTTCCAATTTGACGTCCCCCTCATCCATCCGAATCGTCAAGGACCCGCGCAGGACGAGAAAGAGCTCATCGGTCTCCGGGTGTGAATGCCTGGTGAACTCGCCCAGGGTCTTGACCACGCGCACGTCATAGTCGTTCATCACCGAAACGGTCCGCGGCGCCCACGGCTCGTCGAAGGCCGCCAGTGCAGCGGCGAGATCTACCGCCTCGGCCATCAGACTTGACCGCGTCGGCGTAGGTAGCGCTCGAAGTCCTTGGCTATCGCGTCGCCGCTGGCCTGCGAGAGGTCGATCTGACTGGCCTTCTCCTCAAGGGCCCGGACGTACTCAACGACCTCGTCGTCCTCACTGGCCATCTCGCTGACCGTCCGGACCCATTCCTCGCCCTGCTCGGGCAATGCGCCCAGTGGCACGCTGACCTCCAGGACCTCCTCCACGCGCTGCAGCAGCGCCACCGTGGCCTTCGGCGCGGGAGGCTGGGATACGTAGTGCGGCACCGCCGCCCAGAAGGAGACCGCGGGCAGGCCCGCCTGGACGCAGGCGTTCTGGAAGACCCCGACGATCCCGGTCGGTCCCTCGTATCGCGAGGTCTCCAGACCCCACTTCCGTGCGGACTCGGAGTCGTACGAGGTGCCGGTCACCGGGACCGGAAGGGTGTGCGGCGTGTCGGCCAACAGCGCGCCGAGGGTGACCACGGTGCCGACCTCGAGTTCCTTGCACAGCTCGATGAGTTCCTCGCAGAACCCTCGCCAGCGCATGTTGGGCTCGATCCCGCGCAGCAGCACGATGTCTCGGGCGCAGTCAGGTGGTCGGGCGACCGAGATCCGGGTCGTGGGCCACTCGATCCGCCGGCTGACCCCATCGACGTGGGTGACCGTGGGTCGGTTGACCTGGAAGTCGTAGTAGTCGTCGGGATCCAGCGCGGCCAGCGGAGTGGCGTCCCAGATCAGCTCGAGGTGCTCGACGGCTCCAGTGGCCGCGTCTCCGGCATCGTTCCAACCCTCGAAAGCCGCGACGACCACCGGGTCGGTCAGCTCGGGTACGGAGTCGAAGAGTGTCACCTGCCAAGCCTACGTCGGAGCCGCCAGGCTCCTCGGGTTGAGTGTGGTCCGGCGCGGCCCGTCGGACAGGTCCCGCCGCCTTGGCCGGGGTGGGGTGGAGCCGCCAGGCTCCTCGGGTTGAGTGTGGTCCGGCGCGGCCCGTCGGACAGGTCCGTCCGCCTTGGCCGGGGTGGGGTGGAGCCGCCAGGCTCCTCGGGTTGAGTGTGGTCCGGCGCGGCCCGTCGGACAGGTCCCGCCGCCTTGGCCGGGGTGGGGTGGAGCCGCCAGGCTCCTCGGGTTGAGTGTGGTCCGGCGCGGCCCGTCGAACAGGTCCCGCCGCCTTGGCCGGCGTGGACAGCTGATCGGTAGCCTTGAACGGTGGATGATCGAGGGCTCCTGGAGACCCTGCGCCAGCGGGTCGTCGTCAGCGACGGGGCGATGGGGACAATGCTGCAGGGCTGCGATCTGACCCTGGAGGACTTCCAGGACCTCGAGGGCTGTAACGAGATCCTCAACATCACCCGACCGGACGTGGTGCGCGAGATCCACGACGCCTTCTTCGACGCGGGGGCTGACACCGTCGAGACGAACACGTTCGGCGCCAACTGGGCCAATCTCGCCGAGTACGACATCTCCGACCGGATCGAGGAACTCGCCCACGCCGGCGCCGTGATAGCCCGCGAGTCGGCAGATGCCTGGTCGACACCGGAGCGGGCCCGCTGGGTGCTCGGTTCGGTCGGCCCCGGCACGAAGCTGCCGACCCTTGGCCACACCACCTACCGCCACCTACGCGAGGCCTACCAGCAACAGGCCCGAGGCCTGCTCGACGGCGGCGTCGACGCGATTATCGTCGAAACGGCCCAGGACCTGCTCCAGGCCAAGTCAGCCGTCGTCGGCTCGCAGCGGGCGATGGAGCAGGCCAAGCGCACGGTTCCGATCATCACCCATGTCACGGTCGAGACCACCGGCACGATGCTGCTGGGTTCAGAGATAGGGGCAGCACTGACCGCTCTGGAGCCGCTGGGCATCGACCTCATCGGACTGAACTGCGCCACCGGTCCTGCCGAGATGAGCGAACACCTGCGGCATCTGTCGCGGCACGCCCGGATCGACATCTCCTGCATGCCCAATGCCGGTCTGCCGCAACTCGGTCCGCACGGTGCGGTCTACCCGTTGACCGAGGACGAGCTGGCGATCGCACTGTCTGGATTCGTGACCGAGTTCGGAACGCGCCTGATCGGTGGCTGCTGCGGCACCACCCCGGCCCACATCCGCGCGGTCGTCGCTGCGATCGCTGATCTGACTCCCGCCGTGCGCCGTCCACGCAGCGAGCCCAGCGTGTCCTCGCTCTATGCAGCCGTCCCGTTCGAGCAGGACGCCAGCGTCCTGGTGATCGGCGAGCGCACCAACGCCAACGGGTCCCGCGCCTTCCGCGACGCGATGCTCGAGGAACGCTACGACGACTGTCTCGAGATCGCCCGGGGCCAGATCCGGGACGGTGCCCACCTGCTCGACCTGTGCATCGACTACGTGGGCCGCGACGGCGCTGAGGACATGCGGCGGCTGGCTGGGCGGCTGGCGACCGCCTCGACCCTGCCGATCGTGCTGGACTCCACCGAGGCCGCAGTCATCGAGGCCGGCCTGGAGATGCTGGGCGGACGCAGCGTCGTCAACTCGGTCAACTTCGAGGACGGCGAGGGTCCCGAATCGCGCTTCGCGAAGGTGATGCCGATCATCAAGGAGCACGGGGCTGCGGTCGTGGTCATGTGCATCGACGAGGACGGACAGGCTCGTACGGCCGACTGGAAGGTGCGGGTCGCCTCGAGGACCATCGACACGCTGATCGAGAAGTGGGGGATGAAGGTCAGCGACATCATGGTCGACGCGCTGACGTTCCCGATCGCCACCGGCCAGGAGGAGACCCGGCGAGACGGCGTCGAGACGATCGAGGCGATCAAGGCGCTCAAGCGCCGCTACCCCGAGGTCCAGACCACCCTCGGGGTCTCCAACGTGTCCTTCGGCCTGAACCCGGCGGCGCGGCAGGTGCTGAACTCGGTGTTCCTGCACGAATGCCAGAACGCCGGCCTGGACTCGGCGATCGTGCATGCCTCGAAGATCCTGCCGATGAACAAGATCCCGGAGGAGCAGCGCAACGTCGCCCTGGATCTCGTCTATGACCGGCGCCGCGAGGGGTACGACCCTCTCGCCCGTTACCTCGACCTGTTCGAGGGAGTGGACATGGCAGCCGCCCGACAGACCCGCGCCGAGGAGTTGGCCGGGCTGCCGCTGGGCGAGCGTCTGCAGCGCCGCATCGTCGACGGTGAGCGCAATGGCCTCGAGGCCGACCTCGATGAGGCGCTGACCACCAAACCGGCGCTGGAGATCGTCAACGACGACCTGCTGAACGGGATGAAGACTGTCGGCGAGCTGTTCGGATCCGGTCAGATGCAGCTGCCGTTCGTGCTGCAGTCCGCGGAGGTGATGAAGACCTCTGTTGGCTATCTCGAGCCGCACATGGAGGCCTCGGACGACACCGGCGGCAAGGGCAAGATCGTGCTAGCCACGGTCAAGGGCGATGTTCACGACATCGGCAAGAACCTGGTCGACATCATCCTTTCCAACAACGGCTACACCGTCGTCAACCTCGGGATCAAACAGCCGATCGCGTCGATCATCGATGCTGCCCAGGAGAACCAGGTCGACGTGATCGGGATGTCCGGGCTGCTGGTGAAGTCGACGGTCATCATGAAGGAGAACCTCGAGGAGCTGAATTCGCGAGGCATCTCCGAGACCTATCCGGTGCTCCTCGGCGGAGCGGCGCTGACGCGGGCCTACGTCGAACACGATCTCGCCGAGCTCTATCAAGGCGACGTCCATTACGCCCGGGACGCGTTCGAGGGGCTCCGGATGATGGACACCATCCTGGCTCGTCGGCGCGGAACGGTTCCGAACTCGGCAATGCCCAGCGAGCCCGCGGAGCGGTCGGGCGAAGCTGCCCGAAGCCCTGGCTGGGGCGAGGCGCAGGATCTAGCTGATCAGCGTAAGGCTGAGCGCAAGGCCCGAAGGGAGCGGTCACTGCGGATCGCCGCCGAACGCGCCGCGAAAGCCGAACCCGAGGTGCCGTTCGTCGGGCGCTCGGATGTGGCCACCGACAACCCCGTGCCCGAGCCGCCGTTCTGGCAGGCCCGGGTGGTCAAGGGCATCGCCCTTGCCGAGTACGCGTCGATGATCGACGAGCGGGCCACCTTCCTGGGCCAATGGGGATTGCGGGCCGCCCGTGGGGGAGGTGGGCCGTCCTATGAAGAGCTGGTCGAGTCCGAGGGCCGGCCTCGGCTGCGCTATTGGCTGGACCGCTTCGCTACCGAAGGGGTGTTGGAGGCGGCGGTCGTCTACGGCTACTACCCGTGCGTGAGCGAGGGCGACGACCTGATCATCCTCGACGACGCGGGGCAGGAGCGGACCAGGTTCACCTTCCCGCGGCAACGGCGGGAGCGGCGGCTGTGTATGTCGGACTTCTTCCGTCCCAAGGACTCTGGCGAGCTGGATGTGATCGCCTTCGACATCGTGACGATGGGCAACCGGATCAGCGAGTACGCCAACGAGTTGCTTGCCAAGAATGCCTACCGCGACTATCTCGAGGTGCACGGCTTGTCGGTACAGCTGACCGAGGCGCTTGCCGAGCGGTGGCACCAGCGGGTACGGGCGGAGTTGCGCTTCGACGACGGTACGAACGCCGCCGCGCAGGATCCGGAGGATCTGGAGGAATTCTTCAAGCTCGGATATCGCGGTGCCAGGTTCGCGTTCGGCTATCCGGCCTGCCCCAACCTCGAGGACCAGCAGCAACTCGTGAGCCTGCTCGACCCCAGCCGGATCGGCGTGGAGCTGTCCGAGGAGTTCCAACTGCACCCGGAACAGTCCACCTCGGCCATGATCGTGCACCACCCCGAGGCGAAGTACTTCAATGCTCGATGACGTCGGTGGTCGATGAGGTCACCAGACCATGCAGTCAGGGGCGCAGCCATAGGTGCAGCGCGGCCGGGCGCAGTCCTCTTCGATCTCGACGGGACGCTGATCGACAGCGAGCCGCTGTGGTTCGAGGCAGAGCGACTTCTGGTGACCGAGTACGGCCATCCCTGGGGTCCGGCACAGGCGCAGCAGCTCGTCGGCTGGTCGCTCTGGGATTCGGCGACGTTCCTGCGCGAGCAGGTCGGTATCGACCTGCCGCAGCCGGCGATCATCGAGCGGTTGCAGTCACAGGTAGTGGCCGGAGTCGTCGCCGGACCACCGTTTCGCCCGGGCGCCCTGGAGCTGCTTGCCGAGGTACGCGCCGCGGGCGTCCCGACCGGGCTGGTCACCATGTCGTATCGGCAGATGACCGATGCCGTAGTCGCCGCGCTACCGGAGGGAGCGTTCCAGACCGTGGTCAGCGGCGAGCAGGTGAGCCGCGGGAAGCCGCATCCGGATCCGTACCTGCTGGCTGCGCAGCGCCTCGGGGTTGCCGCGGTGGACTGTGTGGTGATCGAGGACTCGGTGACCGGTGCTACCTCGGCGCGCGATGCCGGCTGCGCGGTCCTCGTCGTACCGGCTGCCGCCCCGGTGGACGCCCTCGCCGGGGTGACTTTGCGCAGCAGTCTGATCGGCGTCTCGCTTGCAGGACTTGGTGAGTTGCTCGCCCAACATCGTGCCCAGCTGGGTCAGTCAGGTTCCGGCGCAGGATCGTCGACCGGGGTGGCGGCCACCGGATAGGGCGGCGGAGTCCCGCCAAAGGCGGGGCAGAGCGCCTGATAGTCACACCATGTGCACAGCCGGCTGGGGCTCGCCCGGAAGTCCTGCTTGTCCATACTCGCCTGAATGGCCGCCCAAATCGCCCGCAGGGTCCGCTCGAAGCGATCGAGCTCGTCAGCGTCCGGGGCGTAACTGAGCATGTCCTCGTCGCCCAGGTAGAGCAGCCGGAGCTGGCGCGGTACGAGTCCGCGGGTCCGGTAGAGGACCAAGGCGTAGAACTTCATCTGGAAGAGCGCCTTGGCCTCGTAGGCCTCGCGCGGGGTGACCCCCGTCTTGTAGTCCACAACCCGGAGGTCACCGTCGGTCGTGGCATCGAGGCGGTCGATGATCCCGCGCAGCACCGGTCCATCGCCGAGGTCGAACTCGACCATCAGTTCTCGTCCGACCGGCTGGATCCTGGTCGGGTCCTCCAGGGCGAAGTAGGAATCCAGCAGACTGCCGGCCGATGCGAGCCAGCCGCCGATCACATCCCCGTCAGTCTCCACATCGACGTCGTCGTCGACCGAGGTCGGAGTTACGAGCTCGGGCTGCGGAATGGCCACGTCCAGCGGGACGATGAGCTGCGCCTCGGCAGCGGCTCTCTCGAGCGCGGCCTGCGCTGCCGCGCGAGCACGTGCGGCGGCTGCCCGCTCCCGCAGCTCGGCCACGATCTGCCGCAGGTCGGGCTCGGCTTCGAGCAGCCTCGCCCACTCCGCGGGCACCATCGCCTTGGCCTCGTCGGCGGTACGCGCTGAGGGCGGCAGGTCGTACAGGCGCTCGAGAACTGCGTGTACGAGAGTTCCTCTCGTCGCGGCGGCCGAAGGGCGCTGCGGAAGCCGGTCGATAGTGCGCAGTCGGTAGAGCAGCGGGCATGTCTTGAAGTCCGCAGCACGCGACGGAGACAGCGACCGGGTCCGGGATTCGGCACTGAACGGCGCTGTCTCTGTGCTCACGCCCGTAGGGTAGGCGAGCCCTCTGACGTTGCACCGACGCGACGCACTCCGCCCAACATTCAGAATCGGCCCTGCTCGGCCCCCACCCAGGCCAGGCGGGGTGGCTGCATCGCCCGGCCGCTCATAGGATCCGCCCGGTGTCTGAAATCCCCGACCATGCGCCCGACGCCGCGTCCGACTCCGGAACAGATCCGGCTCCGCGCGAGCGGAGGCGCTTCGCGGTGGGGGACCGGGTCCAGCTGACAGATCCCAAGGGCAGGCTGCACACCGTCGTACTGGAAGTCGGCAAGTCCTTCCACACCCATCGCGGTGCCATCTCCCATGACGACCTGATCGGGTTCGACGAGGGACGAGTGGTCACGTCCACGTCGGGCACCGGCTACCTGGCCCTACGGCCGTTGCTGGCCGACTATGTGATGTCCATGCCCCGTGGGGCGCAGGTGATCTACCCCAAGGACACCGCCCAGATCCTGATGATGGGCGACATCCACCCAGGGGCCCGGGTGCTGGAGGCCGGTGCCGGCTCCGGCGCCCTGACCTGTTCCCTGCTGCGCGCGGTCGGCCCGACCGGGACCGTCATCTCCTACGAACGCCGCCCGGAGTTCGCCGGGGTGGCCCGGGACAACGTCGAGCGCTTCTTCGGCGAAGTTCCGGCGTACTGGGACCTGCGCCACGCGGACCTGGCCGATGTCGCCGACGCCGACGAGCCGGACGTGGATCGGGTGATCCTCGACATGCTCGAGCCCTGGCAGATGTTGCCGGCCATCGGCACGGTCCTGCGGCCCGGGGGAGTGCTGATCGGGTACGTCGCGACCGTCACGCAACTCTCGACCCTGGTCGAGGCCATCCGGGCCGAGGGTTCCTATGCCGAGCCAGCGGCCACCGAGACACTGTTGCGGCCCTGGCATGTCGTGGGGCTGGCCGTACGGCCCGAACACCGGATGGTCGGACATACCGCTTTCTTGGTGATCGCCCGCCGGCTGGCGGCCGGGACGGTGCTGCCGACCCGACAGCGGCGGGCCACCGGCGCCAACCGGCAACGCGCCGAATAGCGCTGGTCGTTCGTACGATTTGACCGACCGATCCTGGCAGTTGCCAGCAAGCCGCCGGAACCGCGGCGTCAGCGAGTGATCTTGGGCAGGACGTCGCGGCCGAAGGTCTCGATCCATTCCTTCTGGTTGCGCCCCACGTTGTGCAGGTAGACCCGGTCGAAGCCGAGGTCGACGAACTTCTGGATGTAGGCGCGGTGCTCGTCGGGATCGGCCGAGATCACCATCCTGCCCTCGAAGTCCTCGGCGCGGACCAGTTTGGCCATCTGCTCGAAGTCCAGCGGTGAACGGATGTCGGCCTTGGCAAACTTCATCCCCCCGTTCGGCCACTCGGTCATGGCGTTGCTGAGTGCCTCTTCGTCGGTGTCGGCCCAACTCATGTGCAACTGAAGAACTCTGGGCATCGACTCGGGATCCTTGCCGGCCTCCTTGGCTCCCTCGGCGAATTTCGCGAACAGCCCCTCGATCTTGTCCAGCGGGGCACCGACGGTGATGATGCCGTCGGCGAACTTGCCGGTCTTCTTGGCATTGATAGGCCCGGAGGTGGCCACCAGGATCGGCGGTGCCTTCTCCGGCATCGTCCACAGCCGGGTGGTCTCGAGCTTGAAGAATTCGCCGTCGTGCTTGACGTCCTTGCCAGCGACCGAAGCAACGAAGAGCCTGTTGATCACCTCGATGGCCTCGAACATCCGACGGGAGCGTTCGCCGGCCTCGGGCCAGTAGCCGGCGATGACATGCTCGTTCAGCGCTTCGCCGGAACCGACACCCAACCAGGACCGGCCCGGATACATCGCCTCCAGGGTCGCCGCAGCCTGAGCGATCAACGCCGGATGGAAGCGGAAGGAGGGACAGGTCACTCCCGGCCCGAAGTCGCCGGTCGTACGCTCACCCACCGCGGCGAGCACGGACCAGACGAACGAGGCCTGACCCTGCTGGGGGACCCACGGCTGGAAGTGGTCGGCGGCCATGCAGCCGGAGAAGCCATGTTCCTCGGCCAGCACGGTCAAGGCGACCGCCTCACCCGGCGCGAACTGTTCCAACATCGCCGCGTACCCGAACGTCAGTTCTGCCGTCATGAGAGTCGGTCACCTCCACCGAAGCCGTTTTCCCCGCGCGCGTCACATCCTTGCAACCCAAAGCTGTATACCCTGACGTCTCGGCCCGCCAATCCCAACCGCCGAGAAGCAACGTGGGTGGAGGTGACAGCCATGACGAACAGCGACGCGACACCGGCCTCAAGGGCACGCCGCGAACGCGACGTGGCCAGCCTGGTCAGCCAGATCTCCTTCCTGGAGGAAGAGGTGACCGCCCTGCGCCGCAGGGTCACCGACGGGCCGCGCCAGACGCGGGCTCTCGAGGAGCGACTGGCCGAGGCCGAGGGCCGGGCCAGCTTCCTGTCAGAGCGCAACGACCGGCTGGCCGAGACGCTGCGCGAGGCACGCGAGCAGTTGTTGACCCTGCGCGAGGAGGTCGACCGGCTGGCCCAACCGCCCAGCGGGTACGGGATCTTCCTCAACCGGCACGACGAGGACACAGTCGACATCTTCACCGGCGGCCGCAAGCTGCGCGTGTCCGTGTCGCCCAACGTGGACATGGACGCCCTTCTGCACGGCCAGGAGGTGATGCTCAACGAGGCGATGAACATCGTCGCGGCAACCGGCTTCGAGCGGGCCGGGGACGTGGTGATGCTCAAGGAGATCCTGCAGCCGGTCGAGGGCATCCCGGCCCGCGCCCTGGTGATCGGACACACCGACGAGGAGCGCGTCGTCTACCTCGCCGAGACTCTGCGCGAGGCACCCCTGCGAATCGGTGACTCTCTGCTGCTGGAGTCCAGGTCTGGCTACGCCTATGAACGGATTCCCAAGAGCGAGGTCGAGGAGCTGATCCTCGAAGAGGTTCCCGACATCGACTACGGCGACATCGGGGGACTGGCCCGCCAGATCGAGCAGATCCGCGACGCCGTCGAGCTGCCGTTCCTGCACTCCGAACTCTTTCGCGAGTACGAGCTGCGCCCGCCGAAGGGCATCCTGCTGTACGGCCCGCCGGGCTGCGGCAAGACGCTGATCGCCAAGGCCGTGGCGAACTCGCTGGCCAAGCAGATCGCCGCCGAGCGAGGGGAGGGTGAGGGCCGGTCGTTCTTCCTGAACATCAAGGGGCCCGAGTTGCTGAACAAGTACGTCGGCGAGACCGAGCGGCACATCAGGCTGGTCTTCCAACGGGCCCGCGAGAAGGCCAGCGAGGGAACACCGGTGATCGTGTTCTTCGACGAGATGGACTCGATCTTCCGGACCCGGGGCTCCGGGGTGTCCTCGGACGTGGAGAACACGATCGTGCCGCAGCTGCTGTCCGAGATCGACGGGGTCGAGGGCCTCGAGAACGTCATCGTGATCGGCGCCTCCAACCGGGAGGACATGATCGATCCGGCTATCCTGCGGCCCGGCCGGCTCGATGTGAAGATCAAGATCGAGCGCCCCGACGCCGAGGCCGCCCGGGACATCTTCACCAAGTACCTCACGACGAGCGTGCCGATCCACGACGACGACCTGGGCGAGCACGGCGACAACCCTGATGCCACGGTCGCGGCGATGATCCAGGGTGCGGTGGAGCGGATGTACGCCGAACTCGAGGAGAACCGGTTCCTCGAGGTTACCTACGCCAACGGTGACAAGGAGGTCCTCTACTTCAAGGACTTCAACTCCGGCGCGATGATCCAGAACATCGTCGACCGGGCAAAGAAGATGGCCATCAAGGACCACCTCGAGTCAGGTGCCCGCGGCGTCCGGATCGGTCATCTCATGGCAGCCTGCGTGGACGAGTTCAAGGAGAACGAGGACCTGCCCAACACCACCAATCCCGATGACTGGGCGCGGATCTCGGGCAAGAAAGGGGAGCGGATCGTCTACATCCGGACCCTCATCTCGGGTAAGGGCAGCGACTCCGGCCGGGCGATCGACACGGCGACCAACACCGGTCAATACCTGTAACGGTTCGGACTCCCTGGGGAACCGGGAGGCGGCCCGCATGCTCTCATGCACTGTGCCCAACGACCGTCGTTATGGCTCTCCGGGCGGCCCCGCCTGCACGCGCAGGGGTAGCCGTCGGGTGATCGCTGTGCTGGGCAGTGTTGCCGCCCTGACCACCGGATGCGCGTTCAACGTCACCGGCACGGCGTCGCCGGCAGCACAGCCCAACACCGGCTCGGTCAAGGTCTTCGAGCGCGTCGAGGCACCAGAGGTCGGCACCTGCGTGGACACTGTCCGGGGCGGCAGTGGCCCGCTGGGGGCACCGGCCAGCATCGCCTGTGCTGACCCGCATGGCGGTGAGATCGCCAAGGTCGTAGAGGTGCCGAACGAATTGGACGGCGACTATCCCACTGACGACGAACTCGGCAACGATGCCTGGAGCAGCCTGCTTTACGGCGACGAGGGCTGCGGTGAATTCCGGTTGACCAATACCTACCTCGGAGCCCGCGACCAGGACAACCTGCTGGCCGATTACTCGGCCTACCTCCCGAAGAAGGCAGCATGGGAGGCCGGCGCCCGGTGGGTGGCCTGCGTCGTGGAGTACCAGCTGTCCCTCTTCGAGGAGGTGAACGCTCCCGGCCTGATGGCCGATGCGATGCGCGGTCCCGACGCAGATTCCTACCGGCCTTGCTGGTTCGGGCCGCAGGTCGTCTACGACGTGGTGCCCTGTAGCCAGCCGCACGAGGCCGAGCCCACCGGTGACTACGTCAGCGCCGAACCGGGAACGCCGTACCCGACCGATCCGCTCGCCCGCCAGCCGCTCGTCGACGAATGCACCGACAGGGTGATCGACTACCTGGAACGGGATGTCCCCAACGGCTACGCCGCCGGGGTGTACCTACCCTCGGCGGAGGACTGGGCCGACATCCCGGAGGTCACCTGCGTCATCCTCGATGCCGGTGGGCGTCGTACCAGCGGCAGTGCCGTCGATGCCTGAGCGTGAGTCGCTGCCCTCATCTGTGGCGCGCAACTACTGTGATGTCATGAACTCAGCGAGCGCAGCGAGCGAGGCGGCGAGGCGATGACAGTTCATCGGGTGATCGGCACCGAGGTGGAGTACGGGATCTCGGTCCCCGGCGAGCCCGGCGCCAACCCGACTCTGCTCTCCGGGCAGATCGTGAACGCCTGGGCCGTCGCGGACGCGCCGACGCTGCGCCGTCCCCGGTGGGACTTCGAGGAGGAGTCCCCGTTGCGCGACGCGCGGGGGTTCGACCTGTCGCCGGCCGCGGCGTTGGACCACAACGAACTGGACGAGGATCCCGGCCTTGCCAACGTCATCCTGACCAACGGCGCCCGGCTCTACGTCGATCATGCGCATCCCGAGTACTCCACCCCCGAGGTGACCAATCCCAGGGACGGGGTGCTGTGGGACAAGGCGGGGGAGCTGGTCATGGCGGAGGCAGCGCGACGCGCCTCGATGATCCCCGGCCAACCGCGGATCGGCCTATACAAGAACAACACCGATGGCAAGGGCGCCTCGTACGGCTCGCACGAGAACTACCTGATGCGCCGGCAGACGCCCTTCGCCGAGATCGTCACCCACCTGATCCCGTTCTTCGTGAGCCGCCAGGTGATCTGCGGTCAGGGCAGGGTCGGACTGGGTCAGGACGGCCGCCGGGCAGGCTTCCAGATCGCGCAGCGGGCGGACTTCTTCGAGGTCGAGGTTGGGCTGGAGACCACTCTGAAGCGCCCGATCATCAACACCCGCGACGAGCCCCATGCCGACGCCGAGAAGTACCGGCGACTGCACGTCATCATCGGCGACGCCAATCTCGCCGAGCTGTCCACCTATCTCAAGCTCGGGACGACATCGCTGGTGCTGGCGATGATCGAGGACGGCGAGATCGCCGCAGATCTGCGCATCGAGGAGCCGGTGGCCACCTTGCACGCGGTCAGTCACGACCCGTCGTTGCGCGCCCAGGTACGGCTCTGCGACGGACGCCGGATGTCCGCGCTACAGCTGCAGTGGATCTACCAGGAACTCGCCACGACCTACGTGCACCGGATGGGGGTCGACGACCCGGAGACCAAGGACGTGCTTGAGCGCTGGGCCGAAGTCCTGAGCGACCTCGAACGCGACCCGATGACGTGTGCCGACCGGCTGGACTGGGTGGCGAAGCTGCGGCTGCTCGAGGGCTACCGCGAGCGTGACGGCTTGAGCTGGGACGACTCCCGGCTGGCTCTGGTCGATCTGCAGTACAGCGATGTACGACCAGAGCGTGGGCTCTATCACCGGTTGGTCGCGCGTGGCGCGATGCAGCGGATGGTCTCCGACGCCGAGGTGAGTTCTGCTGCCCGCCGGCCACCCACCGATACCCGCGCGTACTTCCGCGGGGAGTGTCTGCGTCGCTATCCCAAGAGTGTCGCGGCCGCATCGTGGGATTCGGTGATCTTCGATCTCGGCGCGGAGAACCTGGTCCGGGTACCGACGCTGGAGCCCCGGCGCGGGACCCGCGAGCACGTGGGCGCGCTGCTCGACGAGTGCCCCGACGCCCGCGAACTGGTCGAACGCCTCACCGGGACCCGCTGAACCGCACTAACCGGTCATAGGCGACAGTTCGGACGCCTCGCATGTGTCGTTCCTGACCGGTTACCGGCTGCGGCCGCGATCTGGCGCTTGGCTGGCGGGCGACCGATCCAGTGCGCCGAACGAGCTTGTCCCTCGGCGGTCGCGGGTACTGTCAGGAATCCGAGAATGCTCGACGGCCATTGCGGGATGGCGCGAGCACAGGTGAGGAGAACCGATGACGACACGAGACACCGGCGGTCAGCAGCAGCGCGGGCGGGCCAAGGAAGACGATGTCGAGGCCGAAGCAACCGTCGACACCACTGCCGGCGAACGGCACGAGAAAATGTCCGGCGATATCGACGCAATTCTCGACGACATCGACGAGGTCTTAGAGGAGAACAGCGAGGAGTTCGTGAGGCAGTATGTACAGAAAGGAGGTGAGTGATCACTCTGTGTGAACACACACATGGACGAAACTAAGCGCTGTCCCCGATTGCAAAACGGACAAGCCGTCAACCGAATTCCGGCGCAACAAGGCGTTGCCCGGCGGAATCTCTTTCTATTGTCGATCCTGCTTTCGCCGTCGTGATCACTGGGTTACGAGCGCAGAAGACGCGCTCGCGGACACAAACTTCGGGCTGACCGCGGGCCCACGCCGGAGGGTCACCGCTACTGCAGCTGGTGCCGGACATTTGTACCGCTATCCGAGTGGGCGACCAACATGGCATCGACGTCTGGATTGAGCAGCTACTGCATCCCGTGCAACCGCATCGCAAAGATGCATTCGTATTGGCGTCGTAGGTACGGCCTCACGCTGGAGGAGGTCGTTGAGCTGAAGGTCGTCCAAGGCGGAATGTGCGCCTTGTGCCGCGAACGTCCGGCCAAGCATGTCGATCACGACCATCGAACAGGGCGGGTGAGAGGGGTGCTCTGTTTCCAATGCAATGCGGGGTTGGGGCAGTTCGCAGATCGGCCTGAGATGCTCGAGGCCGCAGTGCGTTACCTCAAGGACCATGGAGCCCCCTCCGACGCTGCAGGCGAACACGCCGCGTCGTCGCGTAGCCACAACTGGCCGCGGGTTATCGAGTTATTCCCGTACCGCGGGCCATACGTCGAGGTCGAGGTACGGATGCACCGCCGCACCGCCTGAATCGCCGAAAAACGCCCCCACCAGCGCCCGATCGGCCCGCGGGTAGGGTTTGATCGAGAGGCTCGGCGACGTGATTTCCCGGACGGGCGATGACATCGAGCAGCGCGGGAAGGCGGTTTCGTGGCCGAACGAGGTGCGGGTTCTTCGGGACTGCCGCCGGGCTATCTCAGCGCCGCAGGGTCGTCGTTCCTGGACTTCCTCGGCCAGGAGGCCGCGCACCTGCTGCCCGGCCGAGGGCTGCCGGCCGGGTCCGGCGCAGGCCTGGCGCCGCACGCCACGACGATCGTGGCCGCGAGCTTTGCCGGTGGGGTCGTGATGGGCGGGGACCGACGCGCCACGATGGGCAACCTGATCGCCTCCCGCGACATCGACAAGGTCTTCGCCGCCGACAAGTACTCCGTCGTCGGGATCGCCGGAACAGCTGGCATCGCCGGCGAGCTGGTCCGGCTCTTCCAGGTCGAACTCGAACATTACGAGAAGATTGAAGGAACCACGCTGTCCCTGGATGGCAAGGCAAACCGGCTCGCCGCCATGATCAGGGGCAATCTCGGCGCCGCCATGCAGGGGCTGGCGGTCGTACCGCTGTTCGCCGGTGTCGATGTCCGCCCCGATCACGACCCGACCACCGACGAGGACGCCGTGGAAGTTCCGGCGGCGACGCTGCCCGGCCGGATCTTCGGCTATGACGTCACCGGCGGTCTCTACGAGGAACGTGGCTACCACGCCGTCGGCTCCGGATCCTTGTTCGCCAAAGGCAGTCTGAAGAAGACCTGGAACCAGCGGATGGGGGAGGACGAGGTGGTGCACGCCGTCGTCGAGGCGCTCTACGACGCCGCCGACGAGGACTCCGCCACCGGTGGCCCGGACATGGTGCGCGGGCTGATGCCGTCGGTCTTCGTGGTCACCGGCGCCGGGACCGTACGGCTCACCGACGATGCCGTGACTACCGTCGCCTCCCAGGTCATCGCGCAGCGGCGGGATGGTAACGACGGATGACGCATTGCCCCGCGGGCGCGCCCCGCTCCGGTCCTCGCTCGTTCCTCGCTGCGATCCTCACGGGACGTGCCCGCTCATGACGCAGATGCCCTACTACGCATCGGCCGAGCAGGTTATGCGCGATCGCTCGGAGTACGCCCGCAAGGGCATCTCCCGCGGCCGCAGCGTCGCCGTACTGACCTACGCCGACGGCATCCTGTTCATCGCGGAGAACCCGAGCAGCACGCTGCACAAGATCGGCGAGATCTACGACCGGATCGGGTTTGCCGCGGTCGGCCGCTACAGCGAGTTCGAGACCCTTCGGCAGGCTGGCGTCCGCCTCGCCGACGTACGGGGCTATTCCTACAACCGGCGGGATGTCACCGGCCGGGTGCTGGCCAACGCCTACGCCCAGACGCTCGGTGCCATCTTCACCGAGCAGATGAAGCCGTACGAGGTCGAGGTCTGTGTGGCCGATCTCGGTGAGGAACCGAGCCGCGACGAGCTCTACCGGCTGACCTTCGACGGATCGGTCTTCGACGAGCCCGATTTCGTGGTCATGGGAGGTCACGCCGAAGCCGTGAGCACGGCTCTGCGCTCGGGATTCCAGGCCAGATTGCCGCTGGCCGAGGCCCTCGTCCTTGGCGCATCCGCCTTGGCCAGCGGTGCGGCCGCGACGAATGGAAGCGCCACCAGGACCGGCGACGGCACCGCGACTTTGCCCCCGCAGAAACTTGAGGTCGCGGTCCTGGACCGAACTCGGACCAAACGAACCTTCCGCCGGATCAGCGGACGGGCGTTGCGGGAGTTGCTCGCCGTACCGGAGTCCGCCGACCCGGAGCCAGATCAGCAGCCGACCCCATCTGATCCAGGCGAGGAACCAAGTGGGTCACCGGAATGACCCCAGGTCGCGCCTAGGCTGATCCTGTGGACCGGCGGATCTTCGGCATCGAGACCGAGTACGGCGTGACCTGCACGTTCCGGGGTCAGCGCCGGCTCTCACCCGACGAGGTCGCCCGCTACCTGTTCCGCCGGGTCGTTTCCTGGGGCCGGTCTTCGAATGTGTTCCTGCGCAATGGGGCTCGGCTCTACCTCGACGTCGGCTCGCATCCCGAGTACGCCACGCCGGAGTGCGACAACCTGCGTGAACTGGTCATCCACGACCGCGCGGGGGAGCGCATCCTCGAAGGCTTGCTTGTCGACGCCGAGGCACGACTGCACGAAGAAGGCGTCACCGGCGACATCTACCTCTTCAAGAACAACACCGACTCGGCGGGCAACTCCTACGGCTGCCACGAGAACTATCTCGTCGGGCGCCAGGGGGAGTTCAGCCGGCTGGCAGACGTACTCATCCCGTTCCTGGTCAGTCGGCAGCTGGTCTGCGGCGCGGGAAAGATCCAGCAGACCCCCCGCGGTGCCGTCTACTGCGTCAGCCAGCGGGCCGAGCACATCTGGGAGGGCGTCTCCTCGGCGACCACCCGATCCCGGCCGATCATCAACACCCGGGACGAGCCGCACGCCGACGCGGAGAAGTACCGGCGGCTGCACGTGATCGTCGGAGACTCGAACATGAACGAGACCACCACGCTGCTGAAGGTCACGATCACCGATCTGGTACTGCGGATGATCGAAGCCGGCGTGGTCCTGCGCGACATGACCCTGGAGAACCCGATCCGGGCCATCCGCGAGATCAGCCACGACATGTCTGGTCGTCGGCTGGTGCGGCTGGCAAATGGCCGCGAGCTGTCCGGCTTGGAGATCCAGAGTGAGTATCACTCCCGTTGCGCGGACTTCGTGGACAAGCAAGGACTCGGCGGCGACCTTCTCGACATGCTTGAGTTGTGGGGCAGGACGCTCAAGGCCATTGACTCCCAGGATCTCTCGCTGATCGACCGGGAGATCGACTGGGCGACCAAGTACCAGCTGATCGAGCGATACAGCGCCAAGCACGACCTCTCCCTGTCGAGTTCACGGATCGCGCAGCTCGACCTCGCCTATCACGACATCAACCGCGACCGGGGCCTCTACTACCTCCTGGACAAGCGGGGCGCGGTCAACCGGGTCTCGACCGACCTCGAGGTGTTCACCGCCAAGAGCGTTCCGCCGCAGACGACCCGGGCTCGACTACGCGGCGAGTTCATCAGACGAGCCCAGGAGAAGCGGCGAGACTTCACAGTCGACTGGGTGCACCTCAAGCTCAACGATCAGGCCCAGCGCACCGTGCTCTGCAAGGACCCGTTCAAGGCAGTCGACGACCGGGTGGACAAGCTGATCGCCAGCATGTGAGGCGAGGGCTGACCTCTAGCCCGAAAGCACCGTGGCCGCGTGGCGGCCGGCGGCAGCGGCGGAGAGGAAGTACCACCGATCCTCGTTCAGCCCCCGGCCCATGGTGGAAAGCGCAACTGGGCTCGCGGTCAAGGCATCCAGCAACCCCAGGTCGGAGACATGGATGACCCGGTTGCGTTCCGGCTGGCCAGCGAGGTCGTAGTGGACCTGAGTGGCCAGATCGGGTGGTAGCTCCTCTGGCACAACGAGATCGAGCCCGGATAGGGCGACCCGACCGAATGCGGTCAGCGAGTGATGCGACACCCCGCGGTGGCGTGATCGCGGGTCGGCATCGCTGATCCGTAGCGCGCCTATCGCACGACCCTGCAGCACCGCCACCGCATTGGCGGCCTCGCCGGCGGCGACTCCGGAGAAGCCCCATGTCGTACCGGTGCCGAGATTGCCAGGTCCCTGGGTGACGATCGCGATATCGGCCCCCAGCACGTGCTTGGCAGCCAGCAGACCGGTGTGCACGGTGACCGCCTCCAGATCACCACCGACTGCCTGGCCGACCGTGATCGTGCCGACCAGCCGATCGGCAAGAGCGGAAACGGTTCGGGAGAACCAGGCGACCAACGAACCGCCGTCGGTCATGACGTACGCCACCTTGAGCGCGGGCCCATCCAGGTGGATGCCGGCCAGGACGGCGGGCACCGCCGAGTGCAGATCAGCGATGACCACCGGCATGCCGTCCAGCGACTCGGCCTCGCGCAACACCTGGTGGTACGGGGAGTCCTGCTCGTCGACACCCAGCACCGTGACCTGGGTCGGGAGGTAGCGTCCTTTGACCAGGTGGCCGGGAGCTTCCGGGTCGGCGGGCAGACGGGCTGGGATCGCGACGACAAGTGCGTATCCGCCGGTCCCGAGCCCCAGGTGCAGCGCTGTGGTGTTCAGCACCACCTGATCACCGCGCTCCGGTCGCCCCACCAGCCGGGGATAGGCCAGCGCACGCAGCAGCTCGTCGGCCACTCGGACCTCAAGCTCGAGCGCACCGTCCCATTCCCGGCCGGTCGAGGCGACCTCACCGACGCGCCAACGAATCACGGGCGGCAGGTTATCGAAAGAGCGTGCAGTGGGGTTAGCGTTGCGGCGTGACGACCCGTCGCCCCGAGCGCTTGGTGAACCTGGTGATCTGCCTGCTGGCCACCCGTCACTACCTCACCGCCGAACAGATCCGACGGGCGGTTCCGGGATATGAAGCCGATGACGGCACCGACCGGGCCAAAGAGGCCTTCAAGCGGATGTTCGAGCGGGACAAGGCCGAACTGCGCGAGATCGGCGTCCCGCTGGAAACAGGTCGTACGTCGGCCTTCGACGACGAGGACGGCTACCGGATCACGCGGGATGCCTACGAGCTGCCGCCGATCTCCCTTGCGGCCGACGAGGCGGCTGCAGTGGGCCTGGCCGCGCGGCTCTGGCACTCTGCCGCCCTCGGCGGGGCCGCCGAGGGTGCGTTGCACAAGCTTCGCGCCGCCGGTGTGAGTCTCGACGAGCACGCCGCGGTACCTCTCGAGCCCCGACTCGACTCGGGCGAGCCGGCCTTCGGCGCCTGCTTCGCAGCCGCGGCCGAGCGCCGGGAACTGCGGTTCGACTACCAACGCCCGGACGGTTCGGACCGGACGCCGCGCCGGATCCATCCGTGGGGAGTCGTGGCCCGCCGCGGTCGGTGGTACGTCTGCGGCTACGACTTGGACCGCGGCGCACCGCGAGCATTCCGACTCAGCCGGTTCGCCGGCCGGGTCAAGGCCGTCGGTCCGACTGACGCGTTCGACAGACCGGACGATCTAGATCTGGTGTCCATGGTCGCCTCTGCCGGTCCGGCCAGTGAGGTCACCGCGCGGATCCGGGTACGCCCGGGCGCGGCCGAGGGGCTGCGTCGGGCCGGCAAGGCATCGGCAGCTGACGTCGACCTCATCGAGATCCCGCTTTCGGACCTGGAATCGCTCGCCGACCGGGTCACCAGCTTCGGCGCCGAGGCGATCGTGGAGGAGCCTGACCAGCTGCGCGACGCGGTCATCGGTCGGCTGCGACGACTGGCCGCGATGCCATCGGCAGCTGCGGAGAACGGTCCCGTCGGGACAGGCGGAGCGGAATGAGCGCCAGTGCGGACCGGGTGCCTCGGCTGCTCGCCCTGATTCCGTACCTCCAGTCCCATCCCGACATCGACATCCGCACTGCTGCAAGTCATTTCGGGGTCTCCGGAGATGAACTCCGGGAGGATCTGAATCTGCTCTGGATGTGTGGCCTACCGGGGCATGGTCCCGGTGACCTCATCGACATGTCCTTCGACGACGACCACGTCGCGGTGACCTTCGATGCCGGGATGAGCCGCCCCTTACGGCTGACCACCCACGAAGCCGTCGCCCTGATCGTGGCCTTGCGGACCCTCGCCGCGACGCCGGGGCTGATCGAGCAGGAAGCGGTCAGCCGGGCCCTGGCCAAGATCGAAGAAGCTTCCGGAGCCCAGGCTCAGGCGGCCGCGGCGGTGACCGTCGCAGTTGATGGACAGGACGCCCGGCTGGCCGTACTGCGGCACGCGCTGACGGCCGGCCAAGCGGTGCATCTCACGTACTACTCCGCCGGCCGCGACGCACGCACGGTACGCACGGTTGACCCGATGCGCCTGCTGCTGGTCGACGGGCACTGGTATCTCGAGGCATGGTGCCGCCGGGCCGAGGGAGTGCGGATGTTCCGTCTGGATCGGGTCGAGGAGCTCGAGCGGCTCGACGAGCCATCCCGGCCACCACCGGAGGTAGCCCCGCGCGACATCTCCGGTGGTCTGTTCCTGCCTTCTCCGGACGACATCGAGGTCAGACTCAGACTGTTGCCATGGGCGCGCTGGGTCGCCGACTACTACCCCTGCCAGAGCGTGGTGGAAGACGGCGATGGGCTGTTGGTCACGCTCCGCTCCTCGGACACGACCTGGGTACGCCGCCTGGTCGCCGGGCTGGGCGGCGCCGCGGAGGTGCTCGATCCACCGGCTCTGGCCATGGAGATCGCCCGGGAGGCGCAGGCCGCCTTGGCCGCCTACGACCGGTGACAACGCCGAAGATGCCCTAAGTTGATTCCGTGATGCTGACTATCTGGCTGGTCGTCGGAATAGGAGTAGTGCTGCTGCTCGCCGTCCTCGGCTTCGGCCTGTTCGGTCAGGGCAGACGTTTGCAGAACGCCCTCGGCGACGCCCAGGCTGCGGTGGCGCCACAGATAGCCGAACTGAGCCAAGGCATCCGCAGAGCACAGGCGTTGCGAATGCCAGATGGAGCCGACACGACACACGGCCACGGCCGGCACGCGTAGACTCGGCTCACCACTGCGAAGAGGAGAAACCATGGGACTCGGACCCCTCGAGATCGGGTTGATCGTTCTCGCCATCCTGCTGTTGTTCGGATACAAGAAACTTCCGGACGCCTCTCGCTCCCTCGGTCGCTCGATGCGGATCTTCAAGGGCGAGATGAAGGGCATGAAGGACGACGACGTACGTACCAAGGCCGAGGCCGAGACCATTCGCGGTCAGCTGCACCCAGCGCCCCCGGTTGCGCCAGCAGCCACTCCGGCCTCCAGTCCGCCGCCGGTGGCCGCCGAGGCCACCAACGTCAAGCCCTATCCGGAGTTCGAACAGCCGCGGTGACCGCCAGTCACACCGAGCCCGGTCGTGTGCACCGTCGTGCCTGACGCACCATCCCGTCCACTGACCTCTCCGTCGAGCAGGGAGCCCTGATCCGGTGACCGGCCCGACAAAGCGCCTATTCCGTGGTCGGCTCCGGGGCTGGGGTCAACGGGACAACGCCGAGGCGACGATGAGTTTGGTCTCGCATCTGCGGGAGCTGCGCACTCGTCTGGTGAAGGCGTTTCTGTTCATCTTTGTCGGCGCCGTAGCCACCTTCATCTGGTACAACAACGGCCTTCTCGACTTCATCAAGGCGCCCTACTGCGACCTGCCCAGTGACCTGCGCGTCACCGTCGAGGGCGACGAGTGCACGCTCATCGTCACCGACGTACTGGGTGGCTTCCTGCTCCGCCTGAAGGTCTCCTTCATCGGCGGCATCGTCTTGTCATCGCCCTTCTGGCTCTACCAGCTCTGGGCTTTCGTCACGCCCGGTCTCAAGCACAAGGAGAAGCGGTACACGGTCGTCTTCGTGACGCTGTCCTCCTCGCTGTTCGCCGGTGGCACGGTGCTGGCCTACATCACCCTGCGCAACGGGCTCAAGTTGCTGCTGGGAATCGCCGGTGAGGGGGTTACTCCGCTCCTGGCTGCACCGGACTACGTCGGCTTCGTGGTCACCCTGCTGGTCGCCTTCGGCATCTCGTTCCAGGTGCCACTGATCGCCCTGATGCTCAATTTCGTCGGCGTGCTGTCCTACGAGCTGATGGCAAAGAGTCGGCGTTGGGCCTTTTTCCTGACTCTGGTTTTCGCCGCGTTCATCACGCCCACGCAGGATCCGTTCACGATGCTGGCCATGGCCGGACCCATGATCCTGCTGTTCGAAGGAGCCATCCAGGTGGCCCGCCTGCTGGACAAGCGACGGGCCAAGCGGGATGCGATCGCCGGCTTCCACGATATCGACGACGACGAGGCCTCACCGCTGGACGCCTCGCCGTCGAACCTGGATGACCGGCTGGCGGTGGAGGCAGCTGCACCGCTCGACGACCCGGCCCCAGCGCCAGATCGGATCAACGGGCAGCCGGATACCGATAGCCGCCCGAGCCGCTAGCTGATGGCACCCGACAGCTGATGGTCGGCCGTAGCGGCGTCTCGGTACTGCTGAATCCACATGCCGGCCGTGGCCGGGCCGCGGTGACGGCGTCGCGCGTAGCCGCGATCCTCCGCGAACGGGGACTTCCGGTTGCCGTACCGGCGCCGGAATCGGCGCTGGCTATGCGGGCGTACGCAGCCGAGGCGGTACAGCGTGGCGATGCCGGAGTGGTGGTGATCGGCGGCGACGGAATGTGTCACCTGGCCATCCAGGAACTCGCCGGAGGTCCTACTGCTCTCGGCATCATTCCGGCCGGCACCGGCAACGACTTCGCCGCCGCCCTCGGACTACCCAGCGACGTGGACACTGCAGCCACCGCCATCGCTGATGCAATCGAAAGTGGGCAGCACCGAACCGTCGATCTGGCCCGCAGCGGGCAGCGGTGGTGGGCAAGCGTCCTGTGCGCCGGCTTCGATTCCGCGGTCAACGATCGGGCCAACCGGATGCGCTGGCCGCACGGTCCGCGGCGTTACGACCTAGCGTTGATCGCCGAATTGGCCAGGCTCCGGGCCGTCCCGATTGATCTCGTCCTGGACGGCCACACGGTGTCGCTCGAGGCGACGCTCGTTGCGGTCGGAAACACCTCGTCGTACGGCGGCGGCATCCCGATCTGTCCGCAAGCTGACCCACAGGACGGAATGCTGGACATCACCGTCGTGGGCAAGATCAGCCGACGGCGGCTGATCCGAGTGACACCGACGCTGCGCCGCGGTGAGCACCTGAGCGATCCAGCGGTCAGCACGTACCGGGCCCGGACGATCACGCTGCACTGCGACGGGAAACCACCGGTAACCGCCTACGGTGACGGGGAGCCGATCCAGGCGCTCCCGGTCACGGCGACGTGCGAACCCGGCGCTCTGCGCGTGCTGCAATCCCTGCCCCGACCGTAAGCAGCCTGTGGCGCACTCTGGACGAATGAGCGCGGCCGGGACGGATGACTGCCCGTTCTGTGACATCGTCGCCGGCGCCCCTGGGCCTTGTTTCGGTGCTGGTTTCGGGGGCTGAACGCGCCCTACCTCGGGTGTATGCGCCGGCGTCATAGCCTTGCTCTGTGGCGACGCATGCGGACAACCATGCCCGGGCGCGAGGACGGGTCACCTACCCGCAGCTGACCGAGTTCGCAGCCGAGATCGGATTTGATCTCGATCCATTCCAGGTCGAGGGCTGCCAGGCCCTCGAAGAGGGCCACGGTGTCCTGGTCGCCGCCCCCACGGGGGCCGGCAAGACCGTGGTCGGCGAGTTCGGCGTGCATCTGGCCCTGGCCACTGGACGCAAGTGCTTCTACACCACGCCGATCAAGGCGCTGTCCAACCAGAAGTACAACGATCTCGTACGCCGTTACGGCGCCGGCCGGGTCGGACTGCTGACCGGCGATCGCTCGGAGAACGGTGAAGCGCCGATCGTGGTCATGACCACGGAGGTCTTGCGCAACATGCTCTACACCGGCTCCGGAGCTCTGGTCGGCCTGAGTTTCGTGGTGATGGACGAAGTGCACTACCTGGCCGATCGCGCCCGCGGCGCGGTGTGGGAGGAGGTGATCATCCACCTACCGGCGTCGGTAGCCCTGATCTCGCTCTCAGCCACCGTCAGCAACGCCGAGGAATTCGGCGCGTGGCTGGTCGCCGTACGGGGCAATACCGCTGTCGTGGTCAGTGATGACCGGCCGGTGCCGCTGTGGCAGCACATGATGGTCGGCACCCGGATGTTCGATCTGTTCGCGATCCAAAGACGCTCGGACGGTGCAGCGTCCACGTCGACCAACCCGCAACTCGAGCAGGCCGTACTAAATGCTGAGAGCCGGCTCTGGTCGGCCGAAACGCGCGGGCGAGGGACGGGACGCGACCGCAACCGAGCCGGAGGCTACGAGAGACGTCAGCCATGGCGCCCGCCGCATCGAGCCGACGTTCTGGCCCAGCTCGATCGAGACGGGCTGTTGCCGGCCATCACCTTCATCTTCAGCCGGGCCGGATGTGACACAGCGGTGGCCCAGGTGCTGCGCAGCGGGCTGCGACTCACGACCGACGAGGAGCGCGAGCAGATCAGGGCAATCGTCGACGAGCACTGCGCCGGCCTGCCCGACGAGGATCTCGCCATCCTGGGCTACTGGGAGTGGGTCGAGGCACTGCGGGCCGGAATCGCGGCTCATCATGCCGGGCTCATCCCGGCATTCAAGGAGACGGTGGAGGAGCTGTTTGTCCGAGGACTGGTCAAGGCGGTCTTTGCCACCGAGACCCTGGCGTTGGGCATCAACATGCCAGCTAGATCGGTGGTGCTCGAACGGCTGAACAAGTGGAACGGCGACCGGCACGTCCCGCTGACGGCCGGGGAGTACACCCAGTTGACCGGACGAGCCGGCCGACGAGGGATCGACATCGACGGCCACGCGGTGGTGTTGTGGTCACCGGAGGTCGACCCGGCCGCGGTAGGCGGCCTTGCCTCGACCCGTACCTACCCCCTCCGGTCCTCGTTCACACCGTCCTACAACATGTCCGCAAACCTGGTAGCTCAGCTCGGTCGGCCCGCCGCCCGAGACCTGCTCGGCTCCTCGTTCGCGCAGTTCCAAGCCGACCGGGACGTCGTGGGTCTGCATCGCCGCGTCGCCGCGAACGAGGGCGCTCT
>JAABUR0100002156.1_pt1 | contig 31439 bp, 30 predicted proteins | sample 5560091 | NCBI WGS metagenome assembly JAABUR01 (sample SAMN10711879, study PRJNA513375) | rock metagenome | isolation source: Antarctica rocks | place: Antarctica: Victoria Land, University Valley sud
GTGACCGGCGTCGACGACGTCGTCCACCTGCGCGACGACGGTCGTCGCGGCGGTGGCCATCACCGGCCCGAAGTTTCGCGCAGTCCTGCGATAAACTAGATTCCCGGCCCGGTCGGCCCGGAAGGCCTTGATGAGCGCGAGGTCGCCGCGGATCGGGTGCTCGAGCACGTACTCGCGCCCGTCAATCGTGCGTGTCTCCTTCCCCTCGGCCAGCAGGGTGCCCGCGCCCGTGGGGGAGAAGAAGGCGCCGATGCCGGCGCCGGCGGCCCGCATGCGCTCCGCGAGGTTGCCCTGGGGGACGAGCTCGAGCTCGATCCGTCCCGTCCGATAGAGGTCGTCGAAGACCCAGGAGTCCGCCTGACGCGGGAACGAGCAGATGATTCTGCGGACCTGGCCCGAGGCGAGCAGGGCGGCCAGGCCGTGGTCACCGTTGCCGGCGTTGTTGTTCACGACGACGAGGTCACGGACCCCGGTGCGCCGCAGCGCGTCGATCAGCTCGACGGGTTGACCCGCGCCGCCGAAGCCTCCGATGAGCACGGTGTCCCCGTCGGCGACGCCGGCCACCGCGGCGTCGGCGTCGGGCGACACGAGCACGCCCATCACGTCCGCCAGGCGTTGGTGTGCCCGAGTTCAGCCTCGATGTCGGCGGCCGCGGCTTGTAGAGCGGGTACGAGCGCGACTAGGTCGCGCGCGGTGCAGCGTCCCGAGTGGTTCGAGAGGTTGATGGAGGCGCGCGCCCGGCCGACCCGGTCCCGCACGGGTACTGCGATCGCGGCGAGCTCGGCCTCGAGTTCCAGGTCGACAAGCGCGTAAACCGCCCGCCGCCGCACCCGCTGCAGTTCGGCGCGCAACCCGTCCGGATCGCCGATGGTGCGCGGCAGCACCTTGGCAAACGTCGTGGTGGCCAGGAAGACGCCCAGCTGGTCGGCGGCCAGATGCGCAAGCAGGTCGCGGCCGGGGGCGGTCGCGTATGCGGGTGCGCGCGCCCCGATCGTCACTGAGATCGTCATGATCGACGGGTCGGGGACGCGCAGCACGTCGACGACCTCGTCACCGTCGATCTGCGCGATCTCCGGGAACGCCAGCGACGACAGGAACGCGTACCCGATCTCCAACATGCGGGGCGCGAGCTCGTAGCGGTTCTACTTCGCATGGACGTAGCCCATTTTGTTGAGGGTGAGGACGAAGCGGCGGGTCGCCGCGCGGTCATCCCGGTCTCCTCGGCGAGCTCGGAAATAGACAGGGACGGGCGTGCTGCGGAGAAGACACGGATAACACCCAGGCCGCGTTCCAGGGACTGCGCGAAGTCCCGTGGGCGGCTCGTCGGGCGGTCGGCGAGGGCTTCCCGCCAGCGACGCATGTTCGCAGCTGAGCGTAGGCAGGCCATTTTGATCCACTCGCCTCGACCACGCCGTGCTCCTGACGATCGTCCTGCGTTGTGGAGGCGATCTTAGGAAGATCGGGATGTGTACGTCAAGCGCCCAACTGCACGCTGTGCGTTGCGCTGTGCGTATTGCGCCCGTCCGGTCGGTGTGCGAGCATGGCCGGACGGATTAGTGCCCTCGCGCGGATCGCTGCCAGCCCGCCGCGGGTCGCTGGGCACCGGCACGAGGAACCACGGCACGCCGCGCGACGGCCGCGGACGACCGCCCCATCGATGGAGGACCGCCACGATGCACCAGCCCCGATCCCGCACGAGCCACCTGTCGGTCGGCAGCCGACCGCGCTCCCGCCCGAAGCGCCTCGGGGCGCTCGCCGCCGGGCTGGCCGTGGTCGTCCTGACGGCAGGCGCCTGCGGCTCGTCGGGCGGCGCCACGTCGTCCTCGAGCGTGCCGGAGTCCTCCTCCGCCAGCGGCGCGGGGGGCGGCGACACGTCGTCCTCCGTGCCGAAGTCCTCCGCCGGCGGCGCGGCCGGCAGCGGCGGCGGCGGCGGCGTGACCATCGCCGGCCATACCGTCACGATGGACGCCGCAGTGGCGGCCACCGTCCCGGCGTCCATCCGCCAGAAGGGCGCGTTGGTCGACATCACGTACAACAACGTCCCGCCGGACGCGGCCGTCGTCGACGGCAAGCTCGTCGGCTGGGAGGTGGAGATCGGCCAGGCGGTCGCCACCGTCCTCGGTCTGGAGTGGCAGCCCACGGCGTCCGGTGCCTTCGACAGCTTCATCCCGGGCCTGCAGAACGGCCGCTACAACGTGTCGTTCACGTCGCTCATCCAGACGCCCGACCGGCTCAAGCAGATCGACGTCGTCACCTTCTTCAACGTGGGCACCGGGTTCGCGGTGAAGAAGGGCAGTTCGATCTCGATCAAGGCCCCGACCGACGTGTGCGGGCACAGCGTGGCCGTGATCTCGGGTTCGGCCTTCATCGATCAGCTCAAGGGCATCGACTGTGCCGGCAAGGCGAAGATCGACGTGCAGTCGTTCCCGTCGGACTCGGCCTCCGAGCTCGCGGTGAGCAGCGGCCGGGCCGAGATCTACGCGACCTCGTCCAATCAGCTCGCGTACCTGATCAAGCAGACGAACGGCCAGTTCGAGCAGCAGCCGCTGGACTATATGCCGGTCGCCGAGGGCGCGGGCGTGACGAAGGGGAGCGGGCTGTCCAAGCCCATCGCCGACGCCGTGGACGTGCTGATCAAGAACGGCACCTACGCCGCGATCATGAAGAAGTGGTCGATCACCAGCGGTCTTGTGGAGAAGGCATCGGTCTACAGCAAGTAGTCCGATGCCAATCCCGACGGCCAGGACGGAAAGGAACACCGTGACCGCCCTCGACAGCTCTCCTAACTCGACGGGCGTGGAGCACGACTACACGGAGCGCAGGCCGACGGCCACCCGGGCGCAGTACGCGCGGGTTGCCCTCCGCTGGGTCGTGCGGCTCGTGGTCGTCGTCCTTGTGGCGATGCTGGTGCACCTCGCCGTCACGTCCAAGTCCATCGAGTGGGACGTCGTCCGTTACTACTTCACGGCGGAGTCGATCCTGCTCGGCGTCGTCCGCACCCTCGAGCTCACCGCGATCGGCATGGCCATCGGCATAGTGCTCGGGGTCATCCTCGCGCTCATGCGGTTGTCCGACAGCTTGCTGTTGAAGTCCGCCGCGTCGTTGTTCCTGTGGTTCTTCCGCGGCACACCGCTGCTGGTGCAGATCCTGTTTTGGTTCAACCTCGCGTCGTTCATCCCGCGAATCTCCATCGGCGTCCCGTTCGGCCCGATGTTTTACTCGTGGGACACGAACTCGCTGGTGACCAAGTTCGTCGCGGCCGTGCTCGCGCTGGGACTGAACCAGGGCGCCTACATGTGCGAGATCGTGCGCGCCGGCATCCTGTCGGTCGACCAGGGCCAGATGGAGGCCTCGCTGACGCTGGGCATGACCCGCGGCCGGGCGATGCGCAGAGTGATCCTGCCGCAGGCGATGCGCATCATCATCCCGCCGACAGGCAACCACGCGATCGCGCTGCTCAAGGACTCGAGCTTGGTCAGCGTCATCTCCATGACCGAGCTGCTCTACTCCGTGCAGATCATCTACGCGAACACCTTCCAGACGATCCCGCTGCTGATCGTGGCGAGTCTGTGGTACCTGCTCATGACCACGGTTACCTCGATCGGGCAGTTCTACTTGGAGAAGCGCTTCGGCCGCGGTGTGACCCGAACCGCGCCGCTCACGCTGTCGCAACGTCTCCGGTCCGGGTGGGACGACTCGGTGTTCTCCCGGATGGGATCCCGCGGATGACCGCCGTCGCCACGCGTCCGCTGTTGCGGCTGCAGGACGTCCACAAAAGCTACGGCGCGGTGTCCGTCCTGCGCGGCGTCAGCCTGAACGTCGACCCCGGGCAGGTGGTGTGCCTGATCGGGCCTTCCGGCTCGGGCAAGACGACGCTGCTGCGCTGCGTCAACTACCTCGAGTCGCCTGAGCAGGGACAGGTGATCGTTGACGGCGAGCTGATCGGCCACTACACCCGGGCCGGACGGCGGACGGCGCTGCCCGGTCGCGAGCTCGCGGTGCAGCGCGCCCAGATCGGCATGGTGTTCCAGCACTTCAACCTGTTCCCGCACATGACCGTGCTTGGCAACATCGTCGAGGCGCCCGTCCGCATCCAGCGGCGCAGCAAGTCCGAGGCGCTGGAGACCGCGCGCACGCTGCTGGGTCGTGTCGGTCTCGCGGATAAGGGGGACGCCTACCCGCGGCAGCTGTCCGGCGGCCAGCAGCAGCGGGTCGCCATCGCCCGGGCCCTGGCCCTGCAGCCGAAGCTGATGCTCTTCGACGAACCGACGTCCGCCCTGGACCCCGAGATCGTCGGTGAGGTGCTCGACGTTATGCGTACCCTTGCGGCCGACGGCATGACGATGCTCGTGGCCACGCACGAGATGTCCTTCGCCCGCGACGTGGCCGATCAGGTGGTCTTCATGGACGGTGGCGTGATCGTCGAGCGCGGCGCCCCGAAGGACGTGCTCACTGCCCCGCAGCACCAGCGAACCCGCCAGTTCCTGGCCCGGCTCATATGAGCAGCCAGGGGATCGTGCTCGGCGCGAAGGTGCCCAACAGTGGCCCGCTGCCGGCACGGATCGGTATCGGGACGATGGCCGCCGGCCTGGAGGGCGCCGGCTTTGAGTCGCTGTGGGTGAGCGACCACGTCGTGATGCCCGCGCAGGTCGAGTCGTACTACCCGTTCGCCGCCGACGGCCGTCCGACGTGGGCGTCGGACACGCCCTACTACGACGCGATCGTCGCCATGACTCTCATTGCGGCGGCCACCATACGGGCGCGCATCGGCCCCGCCGTCCTCGTGCTGCCGCAGCGCGAACCGGTCGTGCTGGCCAAACAGCTGGCCTCGCTGGATGCACTCAGTGGCGGCCGCGTCGAGCTGGGTGTCGGCGCCGGATGGCTCGCCGAGGAGTTCGCCGCGCTCGACGTCCCGTTCGAGTCACGCGGGTCGCGCTTCGTGGAATGGATCCAGTTGATGCGCGACTGCTGGACCGGCGACCCGCAGGCCCACGACGGACGTCATTACACGCTGCCGGCGGGCATCCTGACCCGTCCGGTGCCGGCGCACCGTATCCCCCTGCTGATTGGCGGGCACTCGCCGGTCGCGCTCAAGAGGGCCGGGACGATCGCGGACGGCTGGCTCGCCCACCAGGCGGCGCCTGCCCTGGACGTGGACGCACTAGCGTCGGGACACGCCGCGATGCAGGCTGCCGCCGCGCAGGCCGGCCTCGACCCCGATCCGCTGCGCGTCGTGCTGCGCATCATCGAGTCCGCAGGTCGCGCCGCCGAGATCGCCGTCGCGCTGCCGGCGCTGCGGGACGCCGGCGTGGACGAGATCATCGTCGACGTCGACTGGGACCGCAGCGAGGGCCCCGAAGAAGCGTTCGCGGCCCTCGCCGGGTCGGCATGACGGCGGTCATCGGTCCGGCCGGCGTCGCCCCGGTGGCCGAGCCGGGCAACGACCTGAACCTGCGCGCCCTGGTCACCGCCCCCGAGTTAGGGCCGGACGTCAGTGTGACGTGGGTGCAGCTGGCCGGCCACCACCGCCGGCTGCGCACCGACCGCTCGACCCGCGTCTACGCCGTGCTCGCCGGATCGGTCGAGGTGCAGATCGGCGACGACGCCCCCGTGACCGTCGGCGCCGGAGAGGTCGTCGTGGTGCCCCGCGGACATCCGTACGAGCTGGATGGCGTGTGCACCTACCTCGTCGTCAACTCGCCCGCGTTCGTGGACGGCGACGACGTCTACTCCGCCGGGATAAAGGCGGCGCGATGACCGACCTGAGCGGTCGCGTCGTCCTGGTGACCGGTGCGTCGAAAGGCATCGGTGCGGCCACCGCGCGCACACTCGGCGCGGCCGGTGCGCACGTCGTCGCGCACTATCGCAGCGACCGTGCCGGCGCCGAGCGGGCGACGGCGGTCATTCCCGACGACCGCCGGCTGCTGGTGGCGACCGACCTGTCGTCCCCCACCGCCGCGCGCGACCTGTGGGCTGAGGCGGTGCGCTGGCGGGGACGGGTCGATGTGCTCGTCAACAACGCTGCGGTGCTCGCCGAGTCGCCGCTGGACGACGCCGACGCGGACTGGGACCGGATCTGGGCCCTCACCTACGCCACCAACGTCGCGGGGCCGATGGCCGTGACGCGCGAGGCCGTCCGGCACTTCGTCGCCCGCGGTTCCGGCGTCGTCGTGACGATGTCGAGCTGGGCCGCGCAGCGCGGCTCGGGCAACCCGCACCTGACCGCGTACGCGGCGTCCAAGGCGGCTGTCAAGGCCGCCACCCAGACGCTGGCGCGGGCCCACGCCGCCGACGGGGTGCTCGGCTACGTCGTGGCGCCCGGCATGGTGCGCACGCAAATGTCGGAGATCGCGTCCGCGGCTAGCGGCGGCGAGGCCGTCGCAGCCGCGGGTCTGGCGATGGGGGAGTGGGTGCCACCGTCGGAGATCGCGGACCTGATCACGTTCCTCGCGTCCGGCACCCGGCGGCACCTCAGCGGCGCGACCTTCGACGTCAACGGCGCCAGCTACATCCGCTGATCCCGGCTTCGGCCCCCGCCCCCTGCTGATCGACAGGCCGTTGTGGACGCCTGGACGACCAGTACTGCCTGTTGATCACCGGGAGAGGGCGTCCTCAGGCCGTGGCGACCGGGGCGGCCGTCGGGGCCACCGCGGGCATGGTGGCGAGCGTCTGCTCGAACTCGCCGATGAGCTCACGGATGCGGGCGAGGCGCTCGCGTCCCTCGTCCCCCAGCTGGGCGAAGGTGGTCAGCGGTTCGCGCACGTCGCCCACCGGATGGCCGGCAGCGGCCGCCAGCGCCTTGGAGTAGCACTGGTGACCGTAGGTCGGGTGGCCCGCCGCGATGACGTGGTCGATGCGATCGATGATCATCTGCAGCTGGCGAGCCTCGTCGATGCGGCCCGCGACGAGCAGGTCCCAGATCTTGTAGCTGTCGACGACATAGTTGCCGTAGGGGTTCACGTAGCCGACCGCGCCGAGCAGGAACGAGTCGACCGGACGCTCGCCGGCGTACACGTTCATGACGCCGTCGGTGGCCTCGATGACGTCGCGGACCCGGGCGATGTCCTGGCTCGACTCCTTGATGTAGCGCACGTTGTCGAAGTCGCGGCTGAGGCGGGCGACGAGCGCGGCGGACAGGTCGACGTTGGACGTCACCGGGTTGTTGTAGAGCATGATCGGCAGCTCGACGGCCTCTGAGATCGCACGGTAGTAGCGGTGCGTCTCGTCCTCGGTGGGCGTGTAGTAGTACGGCGGCAGCACCATGAGCCCGTCGGCGCCGAGATCCTGCGCCTGCCGGCTGTAGCGCACCGCGTTCGGGGTGTGCGCGTTCATCGTCCCGACGAGCACGTGGGCCCGTCCGGCGACCGTGCGGACCGTGGTCTCGACGACGAGCGCTCGCTCGTCGTCGGTGAGGGTGAGGTACTCACCGGTCGTGCCGAGCACGATCACACCGGGGACGCCGGATTCGACCTGCCAAGTCATGAAGTCCGCGAGCGCGTCGGCGTCGATCGCCCGTCGGTCGGGGGTGAACGGGGTGACCGTAACCGAGTAACTGCCCCGGAAGCTTGCGACCATGAGTTATCCTCTCTGCGTACGATCGTGCGCTATGCGTGCACGTCCTCCGAGTTTAGGGGGCTGCTCCCACGTGGGCAACCAAGCTGACCGGTCCGGTCCGTCACCGGAGTACGACGTCGTCGTGGTCGGCGGCGGCATCACCGGATGCGCCACGGCGTACCGGCTCGCGGCCGCCGGCAGCAGCGTCCTGCTCGTTGAACGGTCGGACCTCAACACGCAGGGCTCTGGACGCAACGCCGGCAGCCTGCACGGCCAGCTGCAGTTCGAGCCCTACCGCGTCAACGGACGCCGGTGGGCGCTCGACTACCTGCCCGCGCTGCGCCTGCTGGTCGACTCGCTCGCCATCTGGCGCGGTCTCGATGAGGAGCTCGGCGTCGATCTGGAGGTCGCGACCAAGGGCGGCCTGCTCGTAGCCGACAGCGATGCGCTCGCCGACGCGGTGGCCGAGAAGGTGCGCTTCGAGTCCGAGCACGGCTTCGCCGCGGAGCTGGTCACCGGCGCCGCGCTGCGCAGGCTGGCGCCCTACCTCTCCGACAAGGTCGTGGCCGCGCACCTCAGCCCGGTCGAGGGCAAGACCAACCCGCTGCTGGCCGCCCCGGCGCTGGCGCGGGCAGCCGTGCGGCACGGCGCGGACGTCCGCACCGGGACGCAGGTGCTCGCCGTGGACCCGCTCGACGGTGGCGGCTTCGAGGTACGGACGAGCACGACGACGGCGCGGTGCGCCCGGGTCGTCCTCACCGCCGGGGCCGCCCTGCCCGCGTTGGCCGAACCGCTGGGCTTCGACCTCCCGATCACCGACGAGCCGGTGCAGGTGCACGCCACCCAGTCGGTGGCCCCGGTGATCCCGCACCTGGTCTATTACGCCGGTGGGCGGCTGACCCTGAAGCAGGCGGTCACCGGCACGCTGCTCATCGGCGGCGGGTGGCCCGCCACGGTCGACCCGGTGTCGGGGCACCCCACCGTCAGTGCGGACTCGATGCGGCGCAACCTGCGCATTGCCCAGGTCGTGGCGCCATGGATCGGCTCGGTGAACGTCATCCGCGCATGGGCGGGCGTGGGCAACGCGACGCCGGACCTGCTGCCGCTGATCGGAGAGAGCGCGAGCGTACCCGGTGCGTTCGTCGGCATGTTCCCGCACATGGGCCTGACCGCCGGGCCGCTGATGGGCGAGCTGCTGGCCACCCTGGTGCAGGGCCGGGACCCCGGTCGCGACCTCACGCCCTTCGCGCCCGACCGGTTCGCTATTCCTCGTCCGCCGCGGCCAGCGCAGCCAGCGGCATAGGCCGGAACGGCGGCTGCGGGGCGAAGCCGACCGGCCCGCCCTGACCCGCGCGGCCCACCCGCTCGTCCACGACGAAGCCGCAGAAGCGGCCCTGACAGTGACCCATTCCCGTACGAGTGAGTCTCTTGATCGCGCCCGAGCTCTGGACGCCGTCGAGCGCGGCGTCGATCGTCTCGAGGCGGACGCTCTCGCACCGGCAGACCACGGTGTCGGCCTCGGCGAGCTGGGAGTGCAGCAGCGGAGCGGCATAGGTGCGCCAGAGCGCGGCCTGGAACCGCTCGTGGCGGGCGCGCAGCCGGCGGGCGTTACGCACGACGGCGGCGTCCGGGGTGTGGCCGAGCGAGGCCGCGACGTCGGCCCCGGCGAGCACGCCGGCGTTCTGTGCCACCTTGGCGCCGCGGACCTCCGCGCCGTCGCCGACGACCCACACGTTCTCGACGCCGGTGCGTCCCTCGGGCGTGCGGTCGATCACGTACGCCCCGGCGAGATCCGGGGTGTGGTCGATACCGACGATGCGGGCGATCTCGTTGCCGGGCAGAAAACCGAGCCCGACACATACCGCGTCGACGTCGTAGGACCGTTCGCTACCCGGGACGGGACGGCCGTCGGACGCGATGCGGGCGACGACGGCGCGCTCGGCCCGGCCGGCGCCCTCGACCCGCACGACCGTGGCGTGCGACAGCATCGGCACCCGTGCGCGGGTCAGGGTGGCGAGGTACCGGGCCCCGTCGCGGACGAGGCCGGGCGAGGCCGCGGCCATCCGGGCGACGTCGGCAGCGTGCTTCGGCTCGGTGATGCCACCAAGCTCGACGAGGGCGACCACGGTCGCACCCGCCCGGGTGAGCTCAGCTGCGAGCTGGAGGTTCAGCGGCCCGTTCCCGCTCACCAGCACCCGCGATCCGGGCGCGACCTGGTAGGAGCGCAGCAGGCTCTGCCCGGCGCCGGTCGTGAGCACGCCTGGCAGCGTCCAGCCCGGGAAGGGGACGGCCCGCTCGTAGGCTCCGGTCGCCAGGACGACTCGCTGCGCCCGGATGATCCACCGTCGGTCGGGGCCGCTCGCGTATAGCTCGCGTGGGCCGTCGGCGCCCCAAATCTGCGTACCGGTCAGTACCCGGACGCCCGCGGCGCGCACCCGCTCGACGCGGGTACGCCCTGCCCGGTACTGGGCGTCCAGGCGACCGGGGTCAACCGTGAAGGCGGCGGCCGGTTGCTTGTAGTACTGACCGCCCAGCGAGGCACGCTCGTCCACCAGCAGCACCTGCGCGCCCGACCCGGCCGCTGTCGCCGCGGCGGCCAGGCCGGCGGGCCCGCCGCCGACGACGAGCACCTCGACGTCCACCCGCTCCTCGGGGTCCGTGGCCGGACGCAGCGACAGGTCGACGTCCGGTGTGCGCGGCTGGCGTTCGAGGCGCATGCCGTCGCGCACGGCCGTCATGCAGGCGAGCCGGCCGGGGACGCCGTCGACGACGAGCGCGCACTCGCCGCAGACGCCCATGCCGCAGAACAGCCCGCGGTCGCCGGCCGCCGAGTGCCGGTAGTCCACAACGCCGACGCCGGTGAGGGCCGCGGCGATGCTGACGCCGGGACGGACGGTGAGCGGCTCGTCGTCGAGGTGGACGGTGACTGTGCCCTCGGGCGGCTTGATGCCGGGGGTGCGGATCATCGCGCGGCCGTGCGCTCGTCGGCTTTGCGCGGCATGGGATGGATGTCGACGGTGAAGCCCGCGTCGTTGCCGGTCAGCACCTGGCGGCGGGCTGCGATGCGCCAGCCGTCGGCGGTGCGTACGACGGTGTCGTGGTATTGCCCGGTCGCCGTGGCGGTGTGCCCGTCCGGCGCCTCGTGCCAGGCCCATACCGCGCTGGTAATCAGTGTGGTGTCGGCGTCGGCGAACCGCACCAGGACGTTGCTGCTTGTGTGGTGCGCCGTCCGCGCCCAGCGCCACATGCGTCCGAGGTCGTGACGCAGGGCGCACGCACCGTGGCTGGAGATCGTCGGGCCGTACTCGACGACGCAGTCGTCGGTGAACAGCGCCACCAGCGCGTTGAGCTCCATCGCGTCGAGCGCACGGCAGTACTCGTGGACCAGATCGGTGATCAGGGCACGGTCGACGAGCTGGGTCGGCGTGATCGTCGGGCGCATAGCGCGCAATCGTACGCGCTGCGAGCGATGAGTATTGGGTCAGTCGGTCCAGTTGGGCGAGTGCTTGAGCCCGAGCTCGATGTCAGCCGCGGCCGCGCGGATCGTCGGGACGAGCGCGCGCATCTCCTTGACCGACTTGCGTCCGATGTAGGTGGACAGGTTGATGGCCGCGCGGACCCGGCCGTTGCGGTCCCGCACCGGCACCGCGATGGCGACCAGGCCCTCCTCGAGTTCCTGGTTCACCAGTGCGAAGCCGCTCTCGCGGACGCGGCCGAGCTCGGCCCGGAACTCGTCCGGGTCGGTGATCGTGCGCGGCAGCACCGGTTCGAGGACGTAGGTGTCCAAGTAGTGGTCGAGCTCGGCAGCCGGCAGGTGCGCCAGCATCACCCGCCCCATCGCGGTGGCGTAGGCGGGACGGCGGGCGCCGACGTTGACCGAGATCGTCATCATCGTCGGACCCGGCACCCGGACGACGTAGACGATGTCGCCGCGGTCGAGGATCGACCCCTCGCTCGCCTCGGCGGTGTCGATCACCAGCTGTTCGAGCCGCGGCAGGGCGACGTCCGGGAACGACAGCGACGAGAGGTAGGAGTAACCGAGCTCGAGCACCTGGGGCGTGAGCTCGAACCGGTTGTTCTTGCCGTGCACGTACCCTAGCTCGGAGAGCGTGAGCAGGAAGCGCCGCACGGCCGCACGGGTCAGGCCGACCTCCGCCGCGATCTCGGACACCGTCATGGACGGCTGCTGGGCGCTGAAGACCCGGATGATCGCCAACCCACGCTCGAGTGACTGGACGAAATCACGCGACCGGCCGTTGACGAGCTCCGCCTCGTCCTCATCAGTGGTGATTTCGTGTCCTGGAGCGGCAAGCACTCGACGACCTTCCTCGGTGGGCATGACGTGCAACGGCTATCGGATGTAGGACGCACCGTTGATGTCGACGGTGGACCCCGTGAGACTAGGGCAGCCGTCGGTCGTTAGGAAGGCGACCAGAGCGGCGACCTCGTCCGCCTCGACGTAGCGTCCCATGGCCAGGCCGTCCGCGACGGCAGCCTGGGCCGAGTCGTCCATTCCCGCCACGGCCATCCCGGCTCGGACCACCCCCGGCGCCACGACGTGCACCCGCACCCCGCGCCGCGCGTAGGCCCGCGCGAACGTCTGGGCGAGGTTGCGGGCGGCGGCCTTGGACGCCGCGTACGCGCTGAGGTCGGGCAGCCTCGACCCCTGCTCGGCGGCCCAACTCGAGATCACGACGACCGTGCCGCCGCCGTGGTCGGCGAAGTGTCGGACGGCCTCGCGCAGCAGGGCGCCGGCCCCCACAACGTTCACCGCGAGCGTCTGTTCCCACCCGGCGTCCCAGTCCTCGTCCGGGCCGTCGATCGATGTCTCCAGGTTCACCGCGGCGTTCAGGACGAGGACGTCGACCGCGTGCTCGGCGACGACCCGGGCCCAGAGCCCGCGTACGGCGGCTGCGCCGTCGAGCTCGCCCGCGACCAGGGCCAGCCGGTCGTCGGGCACGCCCGCGAGAGCGACCCGGGCCATGACCGGGTCGCCGCGGTGCTGCGCGATCACCATGGCGCCGGCGGCGGCGAGCGTAGCGGCGGTCACCGTGCCGATGCCGCCGGTCGCGCCGGTGAGCAGGACGGTGCGGCCGGCGAGGGCGGTGGGATCCAGCAGCATGATTAGAGGATGCCGCAGTCGACGTTGAGCAGCTGGCCGGTGATGCCCGACGACATCGGCGCGGTGAGGAACACGATGGCCTCGACCACTTCGGCGACGGTCGCGATCCGGCCCAGCGCCGTGGCCTTGGCTGCGGCGTCCAGCGCCTCGTCGACGGTCAGGCCCGTCTCGTCGCGGCGTGCGGACATCCGCCCTACCAGCGCCCCGGTAGCGATCGGGCCGGGGCCGACGGCGTTGACGCGCACGCCGGCCGGGCCGAGGGCCAGGGACGCGGAGCGGACGATACCCAGCGCCGCGTGCTTGCTCGCCACATAGCTGGCGATGTTCGGGTCGCCCCGCCACGAGTTCAGCGACGCCACGACGGTGAAGGTCGCGCCCTCGCCGAGCAGCGGCGCGGTGTGCTTCACCGTCGCGGCCACACCGAGCACGTTGATGTCGAGCACCCGGGCGAAGTCCGTCAAGTCCAGTGCGGCCGTTCGTTGCCACGTCGGGACGACCCCGGCGGCGGCGACTACGGCGTCCAGGCCGCCGTGCGCGGCGACCGCGGCCCGCACGCCGGCGGCGACGCTGTCCTCGTCCCGGACGTCCACGTCTGCTACTTGCCAACCTTGCGGGATGCCGTCCCGGGGGCCACCCGGAATATCGAGAATGGTCCCGGTGGCGCCGAGCTCGGCGAAGCGAGCGGCCACCGCGGCACCGATGCCACCGGCCCCTCCTGTGACGAGGGCACGGCGGCCGGACAGGAGCGGCGCGGACTCCGCGCGGGAAAAGGTCACGGGTTGATGACAACAGGCTCGCAAGTCGTACGTCAAGCGCACGTACGCGCGCAATGCGATCAGCTGCACGTATTGCGATCGGAAGATCGGTGTGCGAGCATCGCCGAATCAGTTTTGACGCCGGCACCGACGCCGACCGGCCCGTCCAAGATCTCCGACTGCCACCCGGCCTGGAGGTACCGCTCCTCATGACCAGCCCCGCCGGCTCCGCCCGAGGTTTCGGCGCGCTCACCGGTCTGGACCACATCGGCATCGGTGTCACCGACATGGACGCCTCCGTCGGCTTCTACGCCGAACTGGGCTTCGACGACGTCGTCTTCGACGTCACGACCGCGCTGCCCGGGCTGTCCGGCGTAAGCGGCTACCTCGGCACCGACGCGCGGGTCGTGTTCCTGCGCAGCGGCAACCCCACCGTGCTCGGCCGGGCCGCGATCAAGCTCGTGCAAACCGTCGACCGGCCGAACCCGGTGATACCCGAAGGGATAGCCTGGGGCGAGCCGGGCATCTGCGAGGTCTGCGTCCACGTCCACGGTGAGGCGGAGTTCCACGCCGACCTCGTGGCCCGCGGCCACCCCAACCTGATGGACCCCATTGATGCCGACCTCGACCCGTACCAGACGCACTGCGGGCTGTCCTACGTCGCCGACCCCGACGGTGCCAAGATCGAGCTCATCGAGTGGTCGACGCTCGAGGCCGGTTGGCCTGTCGCCGACGGTCCCCAGGGCGTCAATCACGTGGCCTTCGGCGTCACCGACATCGAGCGCACCCGCGAGTTCTACCGGACGCTCGGCTTCACCGGCCAGCTCTTCGAGTCCGACGGCTACTTCGAACCGATGCACCCCTGGTACGGCTCACGCACACCGCCGAGCCAGCGGATGATGCTGCTGACCAGCCCGCTCGGCGGCAACCTCGAGCCGGTGCAGCACACCCCGGCCTCGCCGGACATGCGCGGCGAATGGGGCCACCTCGGCACCTACGAGTTCGCCATCGGCTCACGATGCCTGGAGCGCTCGCTCGACCACCTCGACGACCTCGACATCAAGCTGGTCGGCGACCCGGCCGCCATCGAACTCGGCGCGGGAGCGACCTGGCGGTACGCCTACTTCGAGGACCCGGACGGGCTGTACGTCTGCATTACGGAGGTCCGCGCATGACCTCCGCCGACACCACGGGCACCACCGTCGAACTGCACGAGCCCGAACCCGACCCGGCTGTCGCCCGCGACGACTCGGCGACGCCGATCGTCCAGCTGACCGGGATCCGCAAGTCCTTCGGCTCGCTTGAGGTGCTGAAGGGCATCGACCTGCAGATCCACCGCGGCGAGCACGTCGTGCTCTTCGGCCCGTCCGGGTCGGGGAAGTCGACGGTGTTGCGCACGATCAACCTGCTCGAGCCTCCGACCGCCGGTTCGGTCAAGGTGGACGGCGTCGAGTACGGCCCGGGGATCAAGGGCGCGGCGCCCGCGCCCAGGGGCAAGCCGCTCGCGCTGCGCCGCACCGTGGGCATGGTGTTCCAGCAGTTCAACCTCTTCCCACACCTGACTGCGGTCGACAACGTGGCCCTGCCGCTGCGCTCGGTGCACGCGCTCAAGCGCGCCCACGCCGAGATCAAGGCCGCCGAAGCGCTGCGCCGGGTCGGGCTGCTCGACCGCGCCGGGCACTTCCCGGCCCAGCTGTCCGGCGGTCAGCAGCAGCGCGTGGCCATCGCCCGGGCACTCGCGCTCGACCCGCAGGTGATGCTTTTCGACGAGCCGACGTCAGCCCTGGACCCCGAGCTCGTCGGTGAGGTCCTGCGCACCATGCGCCTCGTCGCCGAGACCGGCATGACGATGGTCGTGGTCACGCACGAGCTCGGTTTCGCCCGCGACATCGGCGACCTGAACGTGTTCATGGACAACGGCATGATCGTCGAGCAGGGCTCGCGCACCATCTACGACAACCCGACGAGCCCGCGCGCTCGCGACTTCATCAAGGCGGTGCGCTGATGGCCGGCAGTCTCGGTGACTGGTCCCTCATCTGGGACGACAAGGACCTGCTGCTCGACGGTCTGCGCGTCGCGGTCGAAGTCTCGCTCGTGGCCCTGCTGATCTCGGTCGTGCTCGGCCTGGCCATCGCGCTTATGCGCATGTCCGCGCCGCCGTTCACGTGGATCGCGTGGCTCTACATCAACATCTTCCGAGGGCTCCCGGCGCTGGTGACCGCGCTGTGGGTCTTCTTCGGGGTCTCGGTCGCCACCGGCATCAACTTCAGCACCTTTCAGGCCGCGGTCATCACCTTGACCCTGCTCTACAGCGCCTACAACGCCGAGATCTTCCGGTCGGCGCTGCAGGCGGTGCCGCCCGGCCACAAGGAGGCCGCTCACGCGCTGGGCATGCGGTCGTCGCGGGTCTTCTTCTCCGTGACCCTGCCGCAGGCCACGAAGATCGCACTGCCAAACGTCGGCAGCATGTTCATCGGCATGGTCAAGGACACCTCGACCTTCACCCTGATCGGGCTCGTCGAGGTCGTCCGAACGACCCAGAACCTCGTGTCGATCAACTTCCAGTACTTCCCGCTCTACACCGCCGCGGCCATCCTCTACATCCTCGCGGCGTTCGCGATCGACCTCGTCTTCCGGACGGTCGAGAGCGGTTTCGCCATCCCGCCCAGAGGTCTGCTCTCGCGGGCACTGCGTCATCGCAAGCAGAAGCGCATCGCCCGAGTGGTCCAGCAACTCGCCGCGACCTGACCCGGCGACACAGGACGTCGCCGCCTGCCGAGGGACCTCGGCGGGACACAGCAGTACGACCGGGCAGTCGGTCTGTCGACTCGCCACCACCGTGTTCTGCCCTTTCCCAGAGAGGTAAGTGCCATGCCTGCATCGAAGAACCGCGCACTGCGCCGACGGGGCGTGTTCGCAGCCGTCGGCGTTGTCGCCGCGCTCGTCCTCACCGCCTGCGGCGGCGACAGCAACAACTCGGCCGGCTCGGCCGGCTCGTCCAGCTCGGCCGGCTCGGCCGGCTCGGCCGGCTCGTCCAGCTCGGCCGGCTCGGCCGGCTCGGCCAGCGCGTCCGGCGCGTCCGGCGCGTCCGGCGCGTCCGGAGGTGGCGGCGGCAGCGCGTCCGGCGCCGGCCTGATGGAGTCGGGCACGCTCACCGTCGGCATGAATTTGCAGTTCAAGCCGGAGATGTACCTCGACAATGGCAAGCCGGCCGGGTATGACGTCGACCTGCTCAACGCGCTTGCCAACAGCATGGGCGTGAAGCTCAGCGTCCAGAACCTCGACTTCAACGGGCTCATCCCGGGCCTGCAGGCCAAGAAGTTTGACATCGTCTCGGTCGGCCTCACCCCGAACCCGGACCGCAAGAAGGTCATCGACTTCAGCCGCTCCTACGTGCCGTACAGCAGCGTGCTCGCGGTCAAGGCCGACTACAGCGGCCCGGCCACCATCGACGCCTTCAACACCGGCGGCACCACCATCACCGCACTGCAGGGCTCCTCGGACGAGACGCTGGCCAAGACTTCCTTCCCGAAGGCCGAGATCCAGGGCCTGAGCGACCAGAACGCGACGCTGCTCGAGGTGCAGACCGGCCGGGCGAAGGGTGCGGTGCTCGAGGACTACCTGCTCGCGCAGTACGTGAAGGCCAACAAGAACTCCGTCAAGCAGGCCGACCTGCCCAAGCCGCTGTCGCTGTCCTACGGGTCGTGGGGCGTGCAGAAGGGCAACACTAAGCTGGTCTCCACGCTGGACACGTTCCTGTGCAAGTCGCAGAGCGACGGGACGCTCGCGAAGCTGTACCAGAAGGACTTCGGCGCGAGCTTCCCGACCATGCCAGGCGGTTGCTAATTCCGTGACCGACATCGGCAGTACGCACGACCTGCTCGTGGTCGGGGCTGGGCCCGCGGGGATCTCCGCGGCCTGCGCCGCCCGCGACGCCGGACTCTCCGTCGTGCTCGTCGATGAACGCCCCAGCCCGGGCGGCCAGATCTACAAACAACCCGGGCCGGGGTTCAAGCTGGTCGATCCGTCGGCGATGGACCGGCAGTTCCGGCAGGGCCACGCCCTCGTGCACAGCCTCGACGGACGCGGCATCGACGTCCTGCTGCGGACGGCGGTCGTGGCCGTCGAGGGGCACGAGACCGTCCTGGTGACCGACGGGTCGCCAGCCACCACGGTGGTCACCCCGCGCACGATCGTCGCCGCCGGCGCCCACGACCGTCCGGTCGTCTTCCCGGGCTGGACGCTACCCGGTGTCGTCACCGCCGGTGGGCTGCAGACCCTCGCGAAGACCCAGCGGGTGCTGCCCGGCCGACGGACCGTCTTCGCCGGGTCCGGGCCCGTGGCGCTCGCCTTCCCGGCACAGCTCGCCCACTACGGCGCGTCCATCGTCGAGGCGCTGGAGGCGGGGCCTGCCCCGCGCCCGGTCGACCTGCTGCGCCTGGCCCGGGCCGCGCGCGGCAACACCGGCCTGCTGAGAGACGCGGCCCGCTACCGCGCCCTGCTGCTGCGTCACCGCGTGCCGCTGCACTACGGCCGGATTGTCGTCCGGGCCGAGGGCGACGGCTGCGTCGAGCGCGTGGTGCACGCGGCCGTCGACGCCGAGTGGCGGGTCGTACCCGGCACGGAGCGGACGGTCGAGGCCGACGTGCTCTGCCTGGGCTACGGCTTCGTCCCCTCGATCGAGCTGCTGCGCCTGCTCGGCTGCTCGTTCGACCACGCTGAGGACCTCGGCGGTCACGTCGTACGCCGGGACGAATGGATGCGGACGTCCGTCGAGGGCGTCTACGCCGCCGGCGACGGCACCGGGGTCGAGGGCTCGTACGTCGCTATCGACGAGGGCGTCGTGGCCGGCGTCGCCGCCGCGGTCGACGCCGGTGCGCTGGACGCGACGACCGCCCGCGAACGGGTGGCCGCTGCGCGTCGGCGGCTGACCCGCCGCCGTGCCCTCACCGCCGCCACCACCCGGCTGTACCGGGTCGGCTCAGGGGTTTTCGAACTCGCCGAGTCCGACACGATCGTCTGCCGGTGCGAGACCGTGCGCGCCGGCGACCTGGCCGAGGCCGTCGACGCGACCGACGACATCAACGTGGTGAAGGCCTTCACTCGCGCCGGCATGGGCCTGTGCCAGGGGAAGAACTGCCAGCGGCACATTGCGGCGATGATCTCCCGGCGGCACGGACGTCCGATGATCGACGTCGCGCTGGCGACGCCGCGGATGCCGCTGCGACCCGTCCCGATCAGCGCGCTGGCCGACGAGACCATCGAGAGCCCGGGGCTGTTCACTGCCCCACCGTCCGAGCGCACCGCGCCACCGCCGGTCGACGTGGCCGGCCTGGCCGGCGACGAGGTGCCGTTGTGAACGAGGCGGTCGAGGCGCTGCAGACCGAGCGCATGCTCGCGCTCGAGAGCACCCGTTCACCGCTGCCGGCGAGCACGGACGTTCTCGTGGTCGGCGGCGGCATCGCCGGCACCGCGATGGCCTACTACCTCGCGCGGGGTGGGGTCGATGTGGTGCTCGTCGAACGCGGTGAGCTCAACCGCGAGGCGTCGGGCACCAACGCCGGCAGCTTCCACCTGCAGCTCGCGATCCACCAGCTCTCCGGCCAGGGGTCCGCCGCCGACCGCGACCGCCTGCTGACCGAGGCGCGGCTCAGCCTCGAGGCCTTCGATGTGTGGCGCGACCTGGGCCGCGAGCTGCAGGGTCCGCTCGACGTGCACCTCACCGGCGGCTGGATGGTGGCCGAGACCGACGAGCAGCTCCGGACGCTGTACGAGAAGCACGAGCTCGAGCGGCTCGCCGGCATCGAGACCGAGGTGGTGCGCGGCGCCGAGCTGCGCGACCGCGCGCCGTACCTGAGCGAGCGCATCATCGGGGCTACCTACTGCCCCATCGAGGGGCACGCGAACCCGCTGACCGCGGCGCCGCTCTACGCCCTGCGCGCGGTCGGGCACGGCGCGGTGATCCGCACCCAGACGTCCGTCGACTTGATCGAGTCTGACGGCGTGGCGCCGCGGCGGTTCACCGTCCGCACCAGCGCCGGCACGATCGTGGCGAACCGCGTCGTCGACTGCGCAGGTGCGTGGTCGGGCGAGCTGGCGGCCATGGTAGGGCTGCGCCTACCCGTTCGGCACGAGGGGCTGCACGTCAACGTCACCGAACCACGACCGACGCTGCTGGTACCGATGGTCCAGCACATCGGCCGGCGGCTCACGCTGAAACAGACCGAGCAGAACACCTTCATCATCGGCGGCGGCTGGCCCTCGCCGGCGGCCCCGCGCCCGGCGCGCTACCCGACCCGGTGGCACAGCGCCGCGGGCAACACTGCGGTCGCCATGTCGGTCGTCCCGGCGCTGACAGACGTCCGCGTCGTGCGTACCTGGTCGGGGGTCATCGTCTTCACCGACGACTTCTCACCGGTCGTCGGCGAATCGCAGCGCGTGCCCGGGTTCCACGCCTGCGTGTCGTCGACCGGCTTCACCTTCAGCCCGATCTTCGCCCGGCAGCTCGCCGAGCAGATGCTCGCGCCGTCCGCCGCGTCGCCCTTCCCGGACCGGTACTCGCTCGACCGCACGACGGCATCCCTCACGCTCTGACCATCCGCACCACCGCACCGACTCTAGGAGAGCCACATGAATCGCGACGACGTTGACTGGCAGGGGTACTTCCCGGCATTCGTCACCCCGTTCACCGAGGTCGGCGCGCTCGACCTCGACACCGCCTGCGCGCTCGTCGACCACTACGCCGCCGAGGGCATGCACGGCATCGTCGTGAACGGCACCTGCGGTGAATGGTTCTCGCAGGACGGCGACGAGCGCCGCGCGCTGGCCGAGGCCACCGTCGCCCAAGCGGGGGGACGGATGCGCGTGCTGGTCGGGTGCACGTCCTATCGGGCCGACCAGGTCGTCGAGCTCGCGACGCACGCCCTGGCGGCCGGCGCGGACGGCGTCCTGGCGTCCCCGCCGCCCTACGCGAAGCTCTTCCCCAACGAGGTGGTCGCGTACTACGAGGAGATCAGTGCCGGCATCGGCGGCCCATTGGTCGTCTACAACTGGCCGCACGGCAGTGGCGTTGACATCGGCCCCGATCTGGCCGACCGGCTGGCCAACATCGACAACATCGTCGCGATCAAGGACAGCACCCCGGACGCCGACCAGTTCTTCCAGACCTCACGCCGCGTCCGCGACCGTGTCCGCGTGTTCGGCCCGTACATGACCGAGCGCGGGCTCGGGGTGCTCGAGACCGAGGGCGGTGACGGCACCGTCGGCGGTGGGTCGCTGGCCGGCCGGCCCGACCCGGGCTTCTGGCAGGCCGTCTGGGCGGGCGAGCACGATGGGCCGCTCGAGCACGCCCTTGCCGGCGACCGGATCTTCGGCAAGCTGTGGCTGCCCGGCGGATGGGCCGGGAAGTACGGCGCCTACCAGAGCCAGCTCAAGGCCCTCATGCACATGCTCGGCCAGCCCGCTGGGTACGTCCGGCGTCCGCGCCTGCCCGTCACCGACCCGGCGAGCCTGGCCGCCATGCGCGCCGTCCTCGTTGAGGAGGGGCTGCTGCCCGTCGGCGCGGGCGCGCAGTGAGGCTGCGTCCGAGCCGGCCGGCGACCGTGCGCCGTCCCCGCCTGGCCGATGTCCCCGGGCTGCGCCGCGGCCCGCAGGTGCCCCTGACGATCGACGGGCGACCGGCGACCGCGTTCGTCGGGGAGAGCGTGGTGGCCGCCCTGCTCGCCGACGGTTCGGACGACCTCGCCACCCGGACGACCCGGACCGGCGACCCGCGCGGCCTCTTCTGCGGGATGGGCGTCTGCTTCGACTGCCTCGTGGTGGTCGACGGCGTGCCCGGCACCCGCGCCTGCATGACCTGGGTGCGCGAGGGCATGGTCGTGTCGCGTCAGGACGGCGCGGGCACCGCGCGGGGGTCGCAACCCGATGCGCCGACCCACTGAGCCGGCCGGCGCAGCGGACAGGGGCTCAGGTACCCAGGCCGTCGATGCAGACGTACTTGATCTCGGTGAACTCGTCGATGCCGTGCAGCGACCCCTCGCGCCCGACCCCCGACTCCTTGACCCCGCCGAACGGCGCGCCCTCGTAGGAGATCAGGCCGGTGTTGACGCCCACCACGCCGAACTCCAGCGCTTCGCTCACCCGGAACGTCCGGCCGAGGTCGCGGGTGAAGAAGTAGGACGCGAGACCGAACGGCGTATCGTTGGCCAGGGCCACAGCCTCGTCCTCGGTCTCGAAGCGCAGGACGGCGGCCAGCGGGCCGAACGTCTCCTCGCGGGCCACCAGCATGTCGTTGGTGACGCCGGTGAGCAGCGTCGGCTCGAAGAACGTGTGCCCGAGCGCGTGCCGGTGGCCGCCGGTCAGGACGGTAGCGCCGCCGGACACCGCGTCGTCGACGTGGCTGCGCACCTTGGCCACGGCGTCCTCGGAGATGAGCGGGCCCTGTTCGGAGCCGTGGGCGAAACCGTTGCCGACCACGAGGTCCTCGATGGCCGCCTGGAATTTCGCGACGAACGCGTCGTGGATGCCAGACTGCACGATGATCCGGTTCGCGCACACGCAGGTCTGTCCGGCGTTGCGGAACTTCGAGGCCATCGCCCCCATCACCGCGGTGTCCAGTTCGGCGTCGTCGAAGACGATGAGCGGGGCGTTGCCGCCGAGCTCGAGCGCCACCTTCTTGACCGTCCGCGCGCTCTGACTCATCAGCAGCTTGCCCACGGCGGTCGAGCCGGTGAAGCTCAGCGCTCGAACGTTGGGGTCGGCGGTCAGCACCTCGCCGACCATTTCCGGGGCGCCGACGACGACAGCCAGCACACCGGCCGGCACGCCCGCGCGATGGGCCAGCTCGGCGAGTGCGGTCGCCGACAGCGGCGTCTCGTCAGCGGGCTTGACGATCATCGGGCAACCGGCGGCGAGGGCCGGTCCGGCCTTGCGCAAGATCATGGCGGACGGGAAGTTCCACGGCGTGATCGCGGCGGTGACACCGATCGGCTGGCGGACCGTCATCAGCCGGCGCGCGGGGTTGTTGGTCGGGATGGTCTCGCCGTAGGTGCGTTTGCCCTCCTCGGCGTACCACTCGACGAAGCCCGCGCCGTAGATGATCTCGCCTCGGGCCTCGGCGAACGGCTTGCCCTGCTCCGCGGTGAGGATGGCGGCGAGGTCGTCGGCGTTCTCGACGATCAGGTCGTACCAGCGGCGCAGGATGCGCGAGCGCTCGATCGCCGGGGTGCGGCGCCACGCCGGGGCGGCCGCCACGGCGGCGTCGATCGCCCGACGAACGTCCGCCTCGTCGCCTTCGGCCATCCGGGCGACGACGTCCCCGGTCGCCGGGTCGTGGACGTCGATGCGCCGGCCGGTACCGCCGGGCGTCCACTCGCCGTCGATGAACAGGTCCTCCCGCAGGAGGGTCGGGTCCGAGAGTCGGAGCGCGTCGAACGTCGATCCCACGTGGTGCCTCCTGCAGGCCTTGCCGCGCCGGTCGTGGACGGACGGGTGGCCGGCTCATCGCCAGGATCAACTAATGGCCGGATTCCGAGCAACTGTACGCTAAGCGCCCAATCGTTGTACATTGTCGATCGACGGTCAGGCCTTGTGGAAGGCGTCGCGCCCGACCTCAGTACGGCCTTCGCCCCGCCGGCGACTCCTCACCCGCTGACGCCCGCCACCACGAAGTAGGTAGAGATGACGATCGAGGACCTCGACAGAGAATTCCTGTTCCACCCGTTCACGAACCTGCGGGAGCACGAGTCGACGGGGCCGTTGACGATGGTCACCGGCCACGGCTCGACGATCGTCGACACGCAGGGCCGCACCTACCTCGACGCCATGGCGGGCCTGTGGTGCGTCAACGTCGGCTACGGCAACGTCGCGATCGCCGAGACCATGCGGATGCAGGCCGAGAAGCTGGCGTTCTACCACTCGTTCGCGTCGATGGGGAACGAGCCGACGGCCGAGTTGGCCCAGCGGCTGATCGCGACGGCGCCGGGGTCGATGTCCAAGGTGTTCTTCGGCAACAGCGGCTCGGACGCGAACGACACGCAGGTCAAGCTCGTCTGGTACTACAACAACGTCCTCGGCCGGCCGGAGAAGAAGAAGATCATCTCCCGGTCGCGCGGCTACCACGGCGTGACGATCATGTCCGCCAGCCTGTGCGGGCTGCCCGGCATGCACCGCGCGTTCGACCTCCCGCTGCCGATGGTCAAGCACGTCCGCGCACCGAACCGGCTCTGGGAGCGCGCCGAGGGCCAGACCGACGAGCAGTTCGTCGCCGCCCTGGCCGCCGAGCTCGAGCAGCTGATCCTGGACGAGGGCCCCGAGACGGTGGCCGCGTTCATCGCCGAGCCCATCCAGGCCGCGGGCGGCGTCATCGTCCCGCCGGAGGGTTACTTCGCCGCGATCCAGGAGGTGCTGCGCCGCTACGACGTCCTGTTCATCGCCGACGAGGTCGTGTGCGGCTTCGGCCGTACCGGCCAGAACTTCGGCTCGGAGGTCTTCGGCATCGAGCCGGACCTGATGACGGTGGCAAAGGGCATCACCTCGGCGTATTTCCCGTTGTCGGCGTGCATCGTGTCCGACAAGGTGTGGGACGTGCTGTCCCGCGGTTCGCAGACCTACGGCGTCTTTCAGCACGGCTACACCTACTCGGCCCACCCGCTCGCGGCCGCGGTGGCGCTGACCAACCTTGACATCATCGACCGGGACGGCCTCGTGCAGCAGGCCAAGGCGCGCGGCGACCACCTGGCCGACAAGCTGCAGTCGGCCTTCGCCGGACACCCGCTGGTCGCCGAGGTGCGCGGCTACGGGCTGCTCGGCGCGGTCGAGTTCGCGGCGTCCACCGACCCGCTCACCGCCATCGACCCGATCGGCAGCTTCTCCGGGCCGGTGGTGAAGCGCATGCGCGAGCTCGGCGTCATCAGCCGCGCCCTGCCCAACGCCGACTCCATCTCGTTCTCGCCGCCCTTCGTTGTCACCGAGGACGAGCTCGACGCCATGGTGGCCGGCGCCCGCCAAGCCGTCGACGACGTCGCGGCCGACCTGCACCTGCTGTGACGGCGCGCCGGCTGGGCCTCGTGATCAACCCGATCGCCGGAATGGGCGGTCGGGTCGGTCTGCACGGGACGGACGGTGTCTCGCTCGACGCCGCCCGGTCTCGGGGGGCCGAGTCGGTCGCCGCCCGCCGCGCCCGCCGCGCCCTGGCCCGCCTACCGCAGGACCTCGACCTGGTCGCCGCGGGCGGCGTGATGGGGGCGGACGTGCTCGACGAGCTCGACCGTCCGCACGCCACCGTCCACCGGCCTGGTCCGGACGCCACCACGACGGCGGCCGACACCCGCGCCGCCGTCGCCGCGCTCGTCCAGAGCGGGGTCGACCTGGTGCTCTTCGCCGGGGGCGACGGCACCGCGCGTGACGTCGCGGCGGCACTGGCGGGATCACCCGTCCCGGTGCTGGGCGTGCCGTCCGGCGTGAAGATGCACTCCGGGGTGTTCGCGACCTCGCCCGAAGCCGCCGCCGACACCGCGGCGCGCTTCCTCGCCGACCCCGAGCGCGTCGGCCAGCAGAACGCCGACGTGGTCGACCGCGCCACCGACGACTCCCCACCAACCCTGTGCGGGTCGGTGCGAGTGCCCGCCCTCAGCGGTGGACTGCAGGGAGCCAAGTCGCGCACAGCCTCGTCGGACGCCGCCGACCTGCGCGAGCTCGGGCGCGAGATCGCGAGCCGTATGCAGGCCGGCCGGCTCTACCTGCTCGGGCCCGGCAGCACGGTGGCGCAGGTCGGCGACGCGCTCGGCCTGCGGACGACCCTGCTCGGGGTCGACGCCGTGCTCGACCGGCAGCTCCTCGGCTCCGACCTCGACGAACAGTCGCTACGCGAGCTCGTCGCGGAGCACCCCGGCGGTGTACTGCTGCTCGGGGTGATCGGTGGGCAGGGTTTCCTGCTCGGGCGCGGCAACCAGCAGCTCAGCCCGGCGGTCGTCGAGGCGATCGGCGCGCAGAATGTCGTGGTACTCGCCGCCGCGAGCAAGATCGCCGCTCTCGACCCACCCGTGCTGCGGGTCGACGTGGGCGACGACGAGGCCAACCGTCCACTGTCGGGGTACCACCGCGTCCACACCGGTCCCGGACGCAGCACCGTACTGAAGATCGAGGCGTGACCACCGTCCGAAGGGGGACGTCGTGACCCATCCCTACATGCCGAACTCGACCGCCGAGGCGCACCGCATCATGCTGCGTGCCGTCGGGGTCGACTACGTCGAGGAGCTCTTCGAGCAGATCCCCAACGACCACCGGCTCGCCCGACCGCTCGCGCTCGCCCCTGGCATCCGGTCGGAGGCCCAGCTCGACCGTCGGATGCGGACGCTGCTGCAGCGCAACATCAGCACGGGGCAGACGATCAACTTCCTCGGCGCCGGGCTCTGGCAGCACCACGTGCCTGCGATCTGCGACGAGATCGCCGGTCGCAGCGAGTTCCTGACCTCGGTCTGGGGCACGCCGTCGTCCGACCTCGGTCGCAACCAGGCCTGGTTCGAGTACGCCTCGCAACTCGGCGAGCTCGTCGGGATGGAGTTCGTCGGGCTGCCCGTCTACAGCTGGGGCGCGGGCGCCGGGCACGCCCTGCGCATGGCCGCACGGCTGACCGGACGCCGTGAGGTGGTGGTGGCCGGGCCGATGGATCCCGAGCGGCTCGCCGTGATCCGCACGTACTGCGGCCCCGCCGCCATGGACCGCTCCGTGGTCGTGCTCGACGTCGGCTACGACCTCGACACGGGTCGCCTCGACCTCGACTCGGTGCGCGCCGCCGTCGGCCCCGACACCGCCGCCGTCTACGTGGAGAACCCGAACTTCCTCGGCGTGCTCGAGGGCCAGCTGCCCGACGTCGCCGCGCTGGCCCGCGCCGCGGGCGCCGAGACGATCGTCGGCGTCGACCCGATCTCGCTCGGCCTGCTCGCCGCGCCCGCGGAGTACGGCGCGGACATCGTCGTCGGCACCACGCAACCGCTCGGCATCCACCTGCACGCCGGCGGCGGAGTCAGCGGTTTCATCGCCACCCGCGACGACGAGCGCTACGCCCGCGAGTACCCGACGCTGCAGGTGAGCATCGCCGACACCCGCGAACCGGGCGAGCGCAGCTACGGCATGACGCTGTTCCACCAGTCGTCCTACGGCTCGCGCGAGGAGGGCAACGACTGGACGGGCAACTCCGTCTACCTCTGGGCCGTGGTGAACGCGGTATACATGGCGGCGATGGGCCCGCAGGGGTTCGCCGAGATCGGCACGACGATCGCGGCCAACAGCGCCTACGCCGCCCGCCGGATCGCGAGCGAGGTGCCCGGCGTCCGGGTGCGTTGGGGTGGCTTCTTCAAGGAGTTCGTCGTCGACCTCACCGACACCGGCAAGACCGTGGCGCAGGTCAACGCCGTGCTCCGCGACCACGGCGTCTTCGGCGGGCTCGACCTGACGACCGATTTCCCCGAGCTCGGGCAGTCGGCGCTGTACTGCGTGACCGAGGTGCACACCGCCGAGGACATCGACGCGTTGGTGCACGGACTGACGGAGGCGACGGCATGAGCGAGCTGAGGCGTTACCGATCCCCGGTCTGGGACGAGCCGTTGATCATGCAGCAGGGTGCCCCCGGGCGCCGCGGCGCCGTGCCGCCGCCGCCCATCGACCGGTCGGCGGTCGTCGAGGTACCGGCTGCTCTGCGGCGCGCGACGCCGCCCACGCTGCCCGAGGTCGCCGAGTACGACGTCCTGCGGCACTACCTGCACCTGTCGCAGGAGACCATGGGCATGATCGGCATCAGCCTGTTCGGCACCTGCACGATGAAGTACAACCCGCGGGTCAACGAGCGCTTCGCCGCCCTCACCCAGCTCGCCGACATCCACCCGCACCAGGACGACAGCACGGTGCAGGGGCTGCTCGAAATCGTCCACGGCATGGACCTCGCACTGCGCGATCTCTCGGGCATGGACCGGTTCGTGTTCCAGGCCGGGGGAGGGGCCGCGGCGGCCTACCTGCACACCACCGTGACGCGGGCCTACCACGCGTCACACGGCGAGCTCGGACAGCGGCGGGAGATCATCACGACCCAGCAGGCGCACCCGTGCAACCCCGCCACGGCGGCGGCCGCCGGCTTTGACGTCGTGACCCTGCCGATGGAGGACGACGGCTACCCGTCGCTCGACGCGCTCAAGGCCGCCGTCGGCCCACGTACCGCCGCGCTGATGATCAACAATCCAGACGACATGGGCCTGTACAACCCGCACATCAAGGAATGGGTGGACGTCGTCCACGCAGCCGGCGGTCTGTGCTTCTACGACCACGCAAACTTCAACGGCGTGATGGGACGGCTGCGCGCCCGCGAACTGGGCTTCGACGCCTGCATGTTCATGCTGCACAAGACCTTCGGCGTCCCCAAGGGCGGTGGCGGGCCCGCCGTCGGTGCATACGGGTGCAGCGCGGAGCTCGAGCCGTTCCTGCCCGGCCCGCTCGTCGACCGAGCGGGCGACGAGTACGTCCGGCGCGAGAACCCGGGCGGCGTGGGCCGTATCCGGGAGTTCCTGGGCAACCTGCAGCAGGTCGTGAAGGCCTACTCGTGGGTGCTGGCGATGGGGGCGGACGGCATCCACGAGGCTGCCGACATGTCCGTACTGGCCAACAACTACATGGAGACACGGCTGCTCGCGATCCCCGGCGTCACCAAGGCCTACCCGCACCTGACGAAGCACCGCCTGGAGATGACGCGGTACAGCCTGGGCGATTACACCGAGCAGACCGGCATCACCGCCGTGGACGTGCAGAACCGGATGGCCGACTTCGGCGTGGACGCGATGTGGCTCAGCCACGAGCCGTGGATCGTCCCCGAACCCTTCACCCCCGAGGCGGGGGAGACCTGGTCGATCGAGGACATCAACCAGTGGATCGACGTGCTCGCCGAGGTGCTGGCCGAGGGACGCCGCGACCCCGAGCTCGTGCAGACCGCGCCGCACCGTCAGGTGGTCGCGAAGCTGGACGGGTCCGGGCTCGACGACCCCGCCCGCTGGTCGACGACCTGGCGCGCCCACCTGCGCAAGACCGCCGCCCGTGGGTGACGACAGTGCGTGACGACGCCCCGGTCGCGATCGTCGGTGCCGGGAGCATCGGGCTCGCGTGGGCGATCGTCTTCGCCCGCGCGGGTCTGTCGGTGCGACTGTTCGACGTGGATCCGGTCGCGCGGGATGCGGCCGCCGACCAGCTGCGGCAGCGCCTGGCCGAGCTGGCCGCCAACGAGCTGCTCGACGAGCCGGTCGCCGACGTCGCCGTGCGGGTGCGGGTGTGCGACTCGCTCGCCCACGCGGTGTCGGACGCCGACTGGGTGCAAGAGTGCATCGTCGAGGACCTCGACGCGAAGCGTGCCGTCTTCGCCGAGCTCGACACCTTGGCGCCCCCGGACGCGATCCTCGCCAGCTCGACGTCGATGATCCCATGCTCGCGATGGGCCGACGACCTGCCCGGACGTGCCCGCTGCCTCGTCGTCCATCCGGGCAACCCGCCCTACCTGCTGCCGGTCGCCGAGCTCGTCCCGGCTCCGTTCACGTCCGAGGCAACGGTCGAGCGGGCCACCGCCGCGCAGCGCGAGATCGGGATGACGCCCGTCGTCGTCCACGGCGAGCCCGAGGGGTTCGTCTTCAACCGGCTGCAGGGGGCGTTGCTGCGAGAGGCGTACTGCCTGGTCCGCGACGGCGTGGTCTCCGCGGCCGAGGTCGACCAGGTCGTGAGCAGCGGACTCGGCCGGCGGTGGGCCGTGATTGGACCGTTCGCCACCGCACAGCTCAACACCCGGGGCGGCATCCGCCGACACGCCCGGGTGATGGGGCCGGCGTACGCCCGCATGGGTGCCGAACGCGGTCAGGACGACCCGTGGACGCCCGAGCTCATCGACCGGGTCGCCGCCGACCTCGCCGTCCGGCTGCCCGACGACGGATGGGCCGAGCAGACCCTGCGGCGCGACGCCGCCCTCGTCGACCTCGAGCGCGCCCGACGTGCCGACCCCGAGCTCTTCGCGTCCTTCGACGCACCTCGTCCGTCCGCCGGCCCGTGAGCCGGACCCAGGCCGCCGCGGTCGATGGACGGCCCGGAGCGCTCGCCTGGGCGGCCCTGATCGTGGTCTATCTCGTCTGGGGTTCGACCTTCTTCGCGATCCGCATCGCGGTGCGCGATCTGCCCCCGGCGACGTTCGCCGGCGCGCGCTACCTGCTCGCCGGGCTCATCCTCTACCCGTTCGCCGTCCGCTCGGGCGGGGCGGTGCAGCGGGCCGAGGACCGGCCCGGAGTGCGTCAGTGGCTCGGCTGCGCCGCGGTCGGTGTACTGCTGCTGACGGTGGGCAACGGCGGAGTCACGCTGGCCGAGCGGCACCTCGAGTCGGGTCTGGCCGCTCTCATCGCGGCGACGATCCCGCTCTGGATGATCGTCTACGCGGCCGCCTGGGCACGGCGGGCGCCGAGCGGACGGGACACCGCCGGGGTGGCCGTCGGCCTCATCGGCGTCGTCCTGCTGGCCGGCGGCGGTGGCGCCGGTGCGCACCCCGGCAGCCTGGCCCTCTCGGTGGTCGCGGCGTGCGGGTGGGGATTTGGGTCCGTCCTCGCCGGGCACGTCCCGCTCCCCAAACGGACGCTGCTCGGGGCGGCCATCCAGCTGCTGATCGGCGGCTCCGTGCTGCTTGTGATCGGCGCTGTGCGGGGCGAGTGGGGCGACGTCGACCTCGCGGCGGCGCCCGCGAATGCGTACCTGGCCTTCGCCTGGCTCGTCGTCCCCGGCTCGATCCTGGCCTTCTCCGCCTATGCCTACGCGCTGTCGCACCTGCCGCTGCCCGTGGTGTCGACCTACGCCTACGTCAACCCCGTCGTCGCCGTCCTGCTCGGGGTCACGTTCCTGCACGAGAGCCTCGGGTGGGCCGAGGCCGCCGGCGCCGCCCTCATCGTGGTCGCGGTGGCCTGGGGCCTGCTGCAGCGTCGCCCCGCGCCTGCGGACGACTGACCCGCTCGGATACGAGCGGACACCATGGCCACGATCAAGCGCAGTGTCGACATCGCCGCACCGGTCGAGCGGGTCTGGGACCTGCTCGAGGACGTCCGCCGGCTGCCGGAGTCTACGAGAGCACGAGGGGGTGCGCGACGCCCCGGAGCGGCTGACCGCCGTCAGGCAGGAGTACGTGTAGGTCGGCCGGTTGCCCAGCATCAGGCTGGCCTTAGGGCTTGCCGATGATCAACACGCTCAGTTTGTGGGTTTTTTCAGGGTGTAGTTCCAGTCCGGGTGCCATTCGTGGCGGGTGAGGGTGCCTGATTCGGATAGCGCTTTCATGGTGGAGTCTGGGATGGTGAGCCCGGTGGGGTAGGTGCTGGTGTCCAGTTCGGCGTGGACCCGCAGTCTGAACCACCCCGGGAAGTCCAGAGACTCCACTTCTTGAGAGGATGGAGTCATGGGCAGACGATCGAGCATGGCGGGCGGCGAAACGGGCCACACCCGGCCTGGACCGACGCTGGTGGCAGCAGCGGGAATCGGGTGTGGCCGAGGCTGTCGTCTGCCACGATAAATGGCACCTTCTGTACACGCTATTTGGCACGGTCCGCTCGTCGCCGCGGCACACGACTGGCCCCGTGACCAGCAACAGTGCGCCCTACGGGAAATATTAGAGTCGTATGTTTGTTCGAACAAGATGCCATTTAGCGTGGTCAGAAGGTGCCAGATAATTTGGCAATTCACACCGTCATGTCGTCCCACCGCGAAGCACCCGAGATCTCCAAGGATCCCAACGCCGACAACACCGACGTCTACGCGTTCGTCAGCCCGGACGCACCGGATACCGTCACCCTGATCGCCAACTTCATCCCGTTCCAGCTTCCCTACGGGGGGCCGAACTTCAACGAGTTCTCCGATGACGTGCTGTACACGATCAACATCGCCAACGGCGGCCGCGCGCAGGCCGACATCAGCTACCAGTTCCGGTTCACCACCTACATCCGGAACAAGGACAC
>JAABUR0100002157.1_pt1 | contig 31431 bp, 25 predicted proteins | sample 5560091 | NCBI WGS metagenome assembly JAABUR01 (sample SAMN10711879, study PRJNA513375) | rock metagenome | isolation source: Antarctica rocks | place: Antarctica: Victoria Land, University Valley sud
AGCCCGGCTCGCTTCGCTGCCATTCATAGCCGGGCATCGCCGCTCGCTACGCTGCAGGCGATGGCGGGCAGCCAACCTTGCTCCGGACAACCTTTGTACCCGTTGCTCTAGTCCTCGAGCAGGGCGTTGCCGGCCTCGTCCATCGCGGCCGCCGCCTCTTCCGGGGTCTGCTGGACGTTGTAGAGCTTCTCCAGGTTGGGGCCGATCACCTCGGCCAGAATCTGGGTGGTGTTGTTGGTGTAGATGTCGCCGAACTGGGCGGTCGAGAGAGCGTCGATCACCGGCGCGTAGCCGGTGGGCATCCCGCCGAGGCTGGCGTCCGAGGTACGGGCCGCGTTGAGGACCGGGATCCAGTCGTGCTCAGCCGCCATCGTCGTCTGGTAGTCGGTCGCGCACCCCGTCGCCCAGGTCGTGGCGGCGTCCGCCACGCCGGACTCCTTCGCCACGACCCAGCCGCCCATCGTGTACATGGTGGCGCGGGTCGTCTCCCAGAGCGGAACGGCCGTCATGCCCCACTCGAACTGCGAGCGGGACGAGCGCCTGTTTTCTCAGTAGCTAGGAAATGGGCGTAATGAGATAGGCGCAGACGTGGTGCCCAGCGACGCGATGGGCGATGCGCTGCACGGTCGCGTCCGGCAACAGGGCCTGGAGGAACTGCAACTCGGTCCCACAGGCGTGGCCGAAGCGGAGCGCGACATCGAGCACCGCGCAGTTGTGTTCCCGGATCAGGAACGTCCCGTCATCCTGCCGGACCGAGTCGGCGAGGTAGCCGTCGTCGTCGAGGATCCGGGCGATCTCGGCCACCCTGTCCTCTAGGCCGAGACCGTCGGCCCGCTTCCGGGCATCGGCCAGCCGGCGCTCGGCCCGGCGGACGAAGATGTGCCGCAGCATCTCCGGGTCCTCGTCGGCGAGGTAGCCCAGCAGCTCATTGGTCAGGTCGGCGTAGCGGCGCGGGAACAGCGCGTCGCCGGCGTCCGTCAGACGGTAGAGGTAGCGTGGCCGGCCCGGTCCGGCTGCCTCCGTTCGGAAGGTGACGACGTCGTCCCGGGTCAGCGCCGCCATGTGCTGCCGGACGCCGCTGGGGGTCATCTTGACGGTCTGGGCAATCGCTTCGGCATCGAGCTCGCCTTGCCGTTTGAGGGCGGAGACGATCCGGCGCCGCCCGTCCGGCAGGCTGCGAATGGCAGCCGTCGCCTGCCCAACGCGGTTGAGCGGCGGCGAGGCGACCGACAGGCTGGTTGGGATCGGCGGTTCCGCTGAGGACATGGAGGCTCCAGGAGGATGGTCGGGCTGGGCGAAGTATAGAGGGATTGAGCAAGCGGACGATTATAAAAAGCAAACACTTGCTTTATTGCCGCGCGGTGCCTATGCTGGCAGCAGGTGATACAGCCGGGCTTCAGAGGTTGAGCAGGCAGAGAGGACGGAGCCAATGACCAGCGAGATGGTGAGCGACACTGCCCTGGCGCCGACGCGAGGGATCTATGAGCTGGTGCTGGAAGTAGCGGATCTGGCGGCCGCCGAGGCGTTCTACGCGGGGACCCTCGGCTTGTCGGTGGTGGACCGGTGGCAGCCTCCACGAGCCGCGACCTGGCTCGGAATCGGTGCGGGTGGTTTCCTCGGTCTGTGGGAGGTGGAGGCTGGTGCCGCCGCCGCGATTCACAATGGGCGAGGCGGGGCCCACGTCCATTTCGCCCTGCGCGTGCCGAAGGGTACACTCGATGGCTTCGCGGAACGTCTTGAGAAGGCATCGTATGAGACCGAGTGGCGGCAGTTCGACCAGGGGAATGTGGCACTCTACGTCACGGACCCCGACGGCAACGTCGTGGAACTGACGGAACTGGTCGTGCGCTGGGATGGTCAGCCCGATCGCGGCTGAGAACGACGAGCAGAACCGCGTCGGATGACCGGCGAGCCGGGACGACGCGGCCGTGAGATGGATGAGGAACGGGATGCGGAACGACGGCGATGCACGGTTTGGCCTGCCTGAGCACCTGATCGACAACCGCCCGCTCCGGATGGTTGGGCTTGGCGGGAGCATGGGCCGGGGCGCCCAGAGCCGGATGGTGCTCGAGGCGTCGCTGGCGATGGCGGCCGATGCCGGCGCCGAGACGGTCCTCGTCGATGTCCGGGATCTCGACTTCCCGGTCTACAACCCCGACCTCCGCGTCGATGCCTACGGCGCGAAGCTGGCCTGGTTCCTGGAGGAGGTCCGTGGCGCCGACGCGGTCCTGCTCTGCTCCCCGACTTACCACGGCACGATGTCCGGCGCGATCAAGAACGCGCTGGACTATCTTCACTTCCTCGGCGGCGACCGGCCGCCCTACCTGACTGGGAAGGCCGTCGGCCTGATGTCGGTTGGCGGCCTGACCGCCGTCAACACGATCACGGCGCTGGATCACACGACCCGCAGTCTGAACGGCAACATCGCCCCGACGACGGTGGTGATCCCGAACGGGTCCGTCGACGTCGCCGCCCGGCGCTTCATCGAGCCGGCGACACGCGGCCGGGTCGAGGCGATGATGACGCAGGTGCTGGAGCTGGCCCAGGTCCTGTCGCCGCTCCGCCGCTCCCGCGTCCGCGAGGTCTGACGATGACCGCGACGCTCCCGCTCAGCGATGAGCAGCTCGCCGAGCGCAACGGCTACCTGACGACGACGGGCCGCGTCTCCGGCCGACCGCACGAGATCGAGATCTGGTTCGGCGTCGCGCCGGACCGGCGGACGGTGTACCTGCTCTCCGGCGGCGGCGACCGGGCCGACTGGGTCCGCAACATCGACCGCAACGGCGCGGTCACGTTCCGCATCCTCGGGGTGACGTACGAGGGGAGCGGCCGCCGGGCGTCCGACGCCGAGGCGCAGGCCATTCGGGAGCCGCTGGCTGCCAAGTACTACGGCTGGTCGGGCGGGGATCTGCCGAACGACTGGTCGCGGACGGCGCTGCCGGTGGTCGTGGGGTTGCGATAGGCGGTTAGCCGAACCAGTACCGTCAGGCCAGACTGCGCCTGACCACCAACATTCGATCGGCGACCCCAACCCCTCCCCGACTCGGTTTCGGCACTGCGGTGCCTCACCGCCCGGAGAGGGGCTTTTGCTGGTCGGCTTCGCCGTTCTGCTGACATTCGCTCGGTGGAGAAGTTCTACCTGGCGCCCGGCGCTGACCGTTCCGGAGGGGCGACGCTTGCGAGTCCGGTCGCCGCAGCGGCCCTTGCTGTCAGGCGAGACCGTATCCGCCACCGACACGTCTCATTGAACTCGTCGATCTCGAACATGGGCAGCGCTACGCGGTCTGGCGCCTGACGGCGCGGCAGCGCAGCGAGCAAGGCCAGCGCAGTGTGAGCCATGTCCCTAGGACCAAGTCAGCGACGCGGACGGCACTCCGCGAACCGTCTCCCCTCTCTGGGCGGTGAGTCGCTTCAGCGACGATCCGAGCCGGGGAGGGGCTGGGGGAGGGGACTGCTCCGCCACCGACCAGTTCCGATGCTTCTATCATCTCGCCACGTCGGTCCTTCGAAGTCCCAGGCTCGATCCTTTGGCAGGGTGGGGCAACGGCTACTCTCCCGTCGCCCCGTCGATCGTCTCCCGCATCAGGTCGGCGTGTCCGACGTGGCGCGCTGTCTCCTCGACGAGGTGGATCACCACCCAGCGGACGGTCATGTCCCGCTCGGCGTGATCCCGGATGAAGCTGACCGGCGCGTCGAGACCTCGCTCCCGGACGATGGCGTCGGACTGGTCGCCTTCGGCGCGGTAGCCAGTGATGATCGCGGCGGTGGTGTCGTCCGGTTCGATGCGCCAGTACCGCTGTGGGTCGTCGGGGTCCGAGTAATGGCGGATGGCCTCGCCGCCCACGATGCCGCGAACCCAGCTCCGCTCGACGTCCGTGAGGTGTTTGACGATGCCAAGCAGCGTCAGACCCGACGGCTGGTGCGGCCGGCGCAGCTGCTCGTCATCGAGTCCGTCCAGCTTCCAGAGCAGCGTGTCGCGCTCATAGGCGAGATACCCGATGAGCATGTCGAGCTCCGGCCCGCCGAAGTCCGGCCCTCGCCGCTGGTCTTCCTTCATCACGTCCAGCATCGCCAAGATCAATCTCCCGTCGTTCGGATCGTCTGTCCCACGGCCGTGGACTACGTGCGTCGCTCCGCACCGATCGATCATAGACCGGTTTGTGGACAGCCCACGCCCCAGTGAAGCATCTCGGCAAACGAAAAGCCCCCTCTCCATCCGATGAGTCCCCGCAGGGACGAAATCGAGATGGGGAGGGGGCTTGGGGGTGGGGCAACTCAGCCGTTCGGCGCGACCTGGACCTTCATCCCGCTGCCCTTGCGGGCGATGTCGACGGCCTCCTCGAAGTCCGCCAGTGGCAGCGTGTGGCTGACCATCTTCGCGGAGTCGATCGCGTCCGTCGCCAGGATGTCGAGCGCCGGGCCGTAGGAGTTGCGGACCGCCATCGTGCCCATGATGGTGATCTCCTGGTTGTAGATGCGGAAGGCCTCGTACTCGGCCTTCTGGCCCGGCGGGCAGACGCCGAACAGCAGCAGCTTGCCGCCCCGGATCACCGCGTCCATCGCCATGCTCGCGACCCGGGTGACGCCGGTCGCCTCGATCACGTTGTCGAAGCCGCGCGGCGCGAGGTCGCGGAGCGCGTCGAGCGAGGTCGCGACGTGCTCGATGCCGAACTCATCCTTCGCTCGCGCCAGCCTCGACTCGTTGATGTCGATCAGCGCCACCTGCGAAGCTCCGTTGAAGCGGGCCATCTGGGCGTTGATCAGCCCCATCGGGCCGGCACCGTAGATCAGGTAGCTCTCGCCGACCTGTGGGCTCAGGCGGTGGAAGCCGCGGACGGCGCAGCAGACCGGCTCGATCAAGGCACCGGTCGCGTAGCTCATGGAGTCCGGCAGCCTGTAGAGCGTCCGGATTGGGACCGAGGCGTACTCCGCGAAGCCGCCGGGGACGGTCAGGCCGACCGCCCCGAAGCGCTCGCAGAGGTTGTACTGGCCCCGGTGACAGAAGAAGCACTCGCCGCAATTGAGCGTCGGGTCGACCCCGACGCGGTCGCCAACCCGGAAATCGACGACGCCCTGCTCGACGTCGGCGACCTCGGAGCCGAGCTGGACGATCTCGCCGGCCAGCTCGTGACCGGGGATGTTCGGGTAGGTGGCGATCGGGAACTCGCCGTCGATGATATGGAGGTCGGTGCCGCAGATGCCGGTCGCCATGACCTTGATCAGGACGTCGCGGGGACCGACGACCGGGTCCGGAACGTCGGTGACCTGGACGCTATGGGGTGTCTCGATGAGGACTGCGCGCATGGTGATGCTTTCTCGATGGGTCCGACCGCGTCGGGGATGAGCGGGCCAACGGTTCCGGGAGCAGTCTCGCCAATGGCGATGAGGCTGCTCCCGGAATTATCGCCTGTCCGAGGCTATTTGACCGCGCCGAGGGAGAGGCCGCGGACGAGCTGGCCCTGGGCCGCCCAGCCGAGCAGGACGATCGGCAGCACGCCGATCGTGACGGCGGCGGAGAGCTTGGCCCAGAACAGCCCCTCACCGGTGACGTACTGGAGCATGAAGATCGGGACCGTCGAGTTGCCGACGGCGGCGAGGAAGGCGGCGAGGAAGAATTCGTTCCAGGCGAAGATCATGCAGATGAAGCCCGTCGCGACGATGCCGGGCCGAACCATCGGGACGATCACCTGGAAGATCTCCTGGAGCGGCGTCGCCCCATCCAGCCGGGCGGCGTCGATCACGTCCCGTGGAACGTCCTGGAAGAACGATCGTAGAATCCAGATCGCGATCGGCAGGTTCATCGCGATGTAGAGGATGATCAACCCCTGGAGGGTGTTGAGCAGGTCCAGCCGCCGGTAGATCACCAGCAGCGGGACGAGCACGCCGGCGATCGGGAGGAACTTGGTCGAGATCAGGAAGAACAGCGCGTTCGGCGCCCGCGCCCCGGCCAGGATCGAGAGCGAGTAGGCGGCCGGGATCCCGAGCAACAGGACGACGGCGGTCGAGACCAGGGTCGCGGTCAGCGAGTTGAGGAAGAACGATCCGAAGTCCAGTTCGAAGATGGTCCGGTACTGGTCGAGCGTGGGCGCGAACCGGAAGTCCAGGTTGTCGTCGGCCGCCGCGACGGCTTCCGACGCCTGCGTGCTCTCGACGTTGATCGTCTCCGGCACGACCGTCGTCTCCTCGTAGCCCGGCCATGGCAGCAGGCGGGGTGGGATCGCGACGGCTTCCTGCTCGGACTTGAAGCCGGTGATGACGAACTGGAAGATCGGGAAGAAGACGATGATCGCGACGATCCAGGCGGCGATCGCCAGTGGGAGCGGTGCGCTGTCCTTGCGGACGCCGGTGCGGCGCAGGAACCGCTGGAGCGCGGTGCGCTGGTCGTTCGGGACGGTCAGGGTGCCGTAGCGGGAGTCGACGGTAGACCCGCCCGGCGTTGCGCTAGCGGCCATCGGACAACTCCCCCTCGAAGACCTTCGACAGCAGCCGGACCAGATACGTGACGGCAATGATCGACAGGATGACCGTCACGACGCCGATCGCGGACGCGAACCCGTAGTTGCTGCCCGAGACGGCCGTCCGGTAGACCAGGAACGACAGGTTCGTGCTCTCGTTGCCGGGGCCACCCTGCGTCATCAGGTAGATCGGGTCGAAGTCCTGGAAGATGTAGACCGTCCCCAGCAGGCTGCCGAGCATGAAGAAGCGGCGCAGATGCGGCAGCGTGATCGAGCGGAACTCCTCCCACGCGGTCGCGCCGTCCATCCGGGCAGCCTCCCGGACCTCCTCGGAGATCGAGCCCATCCCGGCCAGGAAGATCAGCATCATGAACGGCGCCCAGCGCCAGACCAGATAGATCATGATCGACGCGACCGGATAATCGCCCAGCCAGTTCGGCGCGGGGCTGCCGGGCAGCGTTGACGAACTGAACCAGTCGAGGAAGCCGAAGTTCGGGTTGTAGAGCAGGTTCTTCCAGGACAGGGCCGCGGCGGCCGGCATGATCAGGAATGGCGTGATCAGCAGCGTCCGGACGATCGCGCGGCCGGGGAACCGATGGTTGACCAACTCGGCGAAGATCAGGCCGACGATCACGGCGAGGATGACCGAACCGGCCGTGAGGACCACCGTATTGATCAGGGCGGCGAAGAAGGCGGAGTTGGTGTCGCGGATTTGATCCCACAGCCGTTGATAGTTTGAGAGACCAGCCCAGCCGTCGCGATCGGGCCGGTTGAGTAGGTAGTTTCGGAAGCTGTAGTAGATTGTTAAAATGAACGGAATCTGGGTAACGATGATGACGTAGAGCATCGCTGGGTAGAGCAGGAGCCGGCCGACGCCGATGCGCTCGCTCAGCGACCGACGAACGACCGATGCCTTGACGGTGGGGACGGACTCGGTAACAGTGGCCATGTGGCACCTCCATGGCGGCAGGCGACTGCCGATCGAACCGGTGATCATATCGGGAATAGCCGAGGCGGGGAGGGTGGCGTTGAGACACACCCCGGCGATGGACTCGCCATATGGGATCACGGCCCCACGCATCGGGCGCCTGGGGCCGTGATCTGAACGCCCTGGTTGTGCCCTGATCAGTGGGGGCCGAAGCTACCCGGCCCCCACGGTCTTCCAGCTACTGGTAACCGCCGTCGACGGCCGTCGTGTTGGCGAGGTCGTTCGCCTGACCGATCGCATCGTCGATCGGCGTGTTCCCGGCGATCGCGCCGGCGAAGATCCGGCTGACCTGGTCACCGAGATCGGTGAACTCCGGGATCCGGACGAACTGGCCGCCCTGGTAGGGGACCGGAACGAGGCAGGGCTCGTTCGGGTTGGCGAGCTCGATGGCCTGGAGAACGGTCGGCGCGAAATCCCCGGCGACTTCGAGATAATTCGGGTCGGAGTAGGTCGAGGTTCGGGCGCCGGTCGGGGCGCGGCCGAAGCCGTCGACGCTGCTGATGGTCTGGTAGTAGAGGACTGAAGTCGCCCAGCGGGAGAAGGCCGCGGCCGCCTCCGGATTCTTGGACGAGGCCGGGACGCCGAACGCCCAGCTGTAGAGCCAGTTGCCGCGGTTGTCCGTCGAGTTCTCGTACGGCGGCAGGGCGTAGCCGACGTTCTGGTAGTAGTCGGGGTTCTGCTCCGGGGAGGCGAGGAAGTCCGCCGCCGAGGTGGCGTCGTACCACATCGCGACCTGACCGGTGACGAACAGCTGCTCGCACTCGGTGAAGCCGTTCTGCTCGGAACCGGTCGGGCCAGCCTGCAGCAACGTGTTGATGTAGAAGTTGATCGCGGAACTGGTTGCCTCGCTGTCGAGCGTCGCGTTCCAGCTCTCGTCGTACCAGGAGCCACCGAAGGCATTGATGACCGTCGTCATCGGCGCGAGCTGCTGGCCCCAGCCGATCAGGCCACGGAGAGCGATGCCGGACATACCGTCCGTGCTACCGGTCTTGATCTGCGTCGCGAGGTCGGCGATCTGCGTCCAGGTCGGGTCGTCCGGCAGCGTCAGGCCCATGCTCTCGAGGACGTCCGTCCGGTAGTAGAGCATCGCGCTCTCACCATAGAATGGGAGGGCGTAGACGCCATCCTCATAGGTGAGACCCTGGAGATGGGCTGGGAGGATGTCCTCGAAGTTGTAATTCGCTTCGGCCTTCGCGCCCTCGCCTAGCTCGGTCAGCCAGTCGTTGGCGGCCCAGAGCGGGACCTCGAAGTTCGAGATCGTGACGGCATCGTAGGCACCGCCCTGCGCGGCGACGTCCTGGTTGATCGAGGTACGGATCTCGTTCTCGGGCAGGACAGTCAGATTGACCGTGATGTTCGGATAGGACTGCGCGAAGTAGCCCTGATTCACGATCTCCTGGAGCGCGATCATCTGCGGGTTGCCGACCATGCCGACGTTGATCTCGCCGGTGATCGACTCATCCGGCGTGACGGCCGGTGGGGTCGCACCGGGTGTCTGGGCACGAACGGCCATCGGAAGCATTGCGGCTCCCGCCGCGGCCGCCACGAGGCCACGCCGGGAAAGGCTGTACTTGCTTGAAGACATGCAGGGATCTCCTTCGATCACACGACAAGGGACGACGGGGTACGGTGGGTTGTCTGACGACAGCCGGGAATGCGGACGCGTCCGGCAACCGGTTCGGGACTCCTCCGTTTCGGTCGGAAACGCACAGGTCCATGCCAGGGTGGAATGGCGTCATCCATGAATGGATCGATCACGCACGCGCTGCGCAAACGTTGAAACGTTTCCACGAGGCCGCTGCACGATAGCAGGACCGATGGTCGTTGTCTACCGCTCTTGCGCACAATTCTGCCAAAGTGGCGCCGGACTCTCACCGGTTCCGTCCAGAGTAGGCGTCATTCGGATGCGATTGGCCCTGATCAGCCATTTCCTGATGTCGGGCCGGGCACGCCGATCGCCGTCGCGGTGTAGAAGATGTCGGCGCCGCCGCTGAGGGTGCCGTCCTCATGGCGCCGGATCCCGACCGGCGACGAGAACTGGCTGGTGCCCGGTCCCTCCCGCAAGGCGACGACCGGGTGGCCGAGGGCGGCGAGGTCGGCCTGGACCTGGCGCGGCAGCCGGCCGCTGACGAGCAGGTTGCGGGTGGAGGTGTCGATCCGGGGGGCGTTGACGGCCGGCATCCCACTGAGGCCGTAGTCGATCATGTTCATCGCGATCTGGGCGTTGCAGTTCATGATCAGCCGGCCGCCGCTGGCGCCGATGCTGCCGACGGCCTGGCCGTCCCGCGCGATCACGACCGGCGCCATGTTGGAGAGCGGCCGCTTGCCGCCCTCGACCGAGTTCGGCCGGCCCGGTTCCGGGTCGAACCACATCATGCCGTTGTTGAGCAGCACGCCCGTGCCCGGCGCCGTGACCCGGCTGCCGAACAGCGACAACAGCGTCTGCGTCGTCGCGACGGCCATCCCGTCGCCGTCGATGGCGCTGAAGTGGGTCGTGCTGCCGCTGCCGATGTAGTCGGGGATCGACGGCGAGAGGCTATGCGTGACGCCGAGGCGGTCCCGCGAACCGGCCATCGCCGGCGCGACCCGGTCCCAGGCAAATTCCATCGCCCGCTCGGCGGCGTAGTCGCCCGACAGGAGCACGTCGAGCGGGACGTCGACGTACGACGGGTCGGCGAGGTAGGCGAACCGGTCGGCGAAGGCGGCCCGGAAGGCATGGGCGAGCAGGTGGAGGTGGGTGACGGAGTTGTGGCGGTGCTCGGCGACATCGAAGCCGGACAGGATGTTGAGCGACTGGAGCAGCGTTGGGCCGCCGCTCGCTCCGCCGGGGCTGTAGACGTCGTAGCCGCGGTACGACGCCGAGGCGGCCGGGACGACCGTCGCGGTGTATCCCGTCAGGTCCTCCTGTCGGAAGACGGCGCCGTTCTCCGCCAGGTGCCCGGCGATCGACGCCGCGACCTCGCCCTCGTAGAACGCGGCCCGGCCCTGGACAGCGATAGCGCGGAGCGTCCGGGCGAGGTCCGGCTGCCGGAAGATCGTCGGGACCAGCGCCTGCTCGTTGTAGGGGATCGCGCCGCCCGGCAGGAAGACGCGGGCCGTCTCCGGGAACTGCGACAGGGTCGCCAGGTAGCGGGCCGTCACGTAGGTCCAGCTGGCGTCGATCGGGATGCCCTCCTCGGCGTACCGGATCGCCGGGGCGATCACCTCGGCCAGCGACGTCGTCCCATACCGCTCAAGCGCCAGCGTCAGCCCGGCGACCGTCCCCGGCACCGCCACCGAGCGGTGGCCGAGCAGGTTGGCGCTCTCGACGACGTTGGGCCAGCCGAACAGGTTCGGATCGGTCCCGCCGGCCAGCGGGAACATGTCCGGCGTCGCCCCGGCCGGCGCGACCATCGGGTACTCGACGACGACCGCCTCGTTGCCCGGCTGCTGGATCACCATGTAGCCGCCCCCGCCCAGACCCGACCCCCAGGGCTCGACGACGCCGGAGGCGAAGCCCATCGCCACCGAGGCGTCGACGGCGTTGCCGCCGGCCGCGAGGATGTCGGCCCCGGCCAGCGTCGCCAGCGTCGTCTTGGCCGCCGCCATGCCGCCGCCGGCCGCGACTCGCGCTTCGGTCCGGCTCTGGACCCACTGGCTGGTCTCCGGCTGCTCCCCGAGGGCGGGCCAGAGGATCGCGGTGTCCGGCGTGGTGTGGTCCGATGCGGTCATCGTCGTCTCCTCGGAGCATCTGGTGGGCTGCCAGGTCGCGCTGGCTCGGCCCGGCGTTCAGGTTGGCATCATACCGAAGCGGCGGCAGGTAGCGGCGGCAGGGAACGGCGGTAGGGGCGATCCCTTGTGGTCGCCCGCGGCGCAAGCCGCCACGCAGTGACCGATCAAGGTGCTTCCTGCGTGAGAGACCGGCCCACTTGTCCGTGGGGATCGCCTGAGGGCGATGGCCCTTCGGGCCGGGCAACCACAAGGGATCGCCCCTACGACGCCGTTGCTCCTGGCCAGTTGCCGGGGCTGGCGGCAGCAATGTTGCCTTGTCAGGACGATGCGAGACAGACTGGCTGCTCCGATCATGGCGTTCCGTGGCCACTGGCACGCCAGTCGTCTGATGCAGGAGTAGAGGTCCTTCATGGTAGATGCTTCCACCCTCGAACCCCTCCTCGACCGCGCCCGGGCGGCGATCGGCGCGACCGTCACCGCGACCGGCGTCACCTTCCGCGTCTGGGCACCCAACGCCCGGCGCTCGGTCGCGGTCGTGCTCGACGGCGACGGTGCCCGCGAGGAGCTTCGGCGCGAGGACGAGGGCTACTGGGTCGGCGAGATCCGGGGGATCGGTGCGGGCACCCGGTACCGCTTCAGCCTCGATGGTGGCGACCCACTGCCCGACCCGGTCTCCCGGTTCCAGCCCGAGGGTGTCCACGACCCGTCGGAGGTCGTCGATCCGGGCGCGTACAGCTGGCAGGATGGTGGCTGGCGCGGCCTGTCTTCCAGCAACATGTCGATCTACGAGCTGCACGTCGGGGCGATGACGCCGGAGGGGACGTACGCCGCCCTCGGGGCGCAGCTGCCGGCGCTGCGGGACCTCGGCGTGACGGCGATCGAGCTGATGCCGCTGGCCGAGAGCCCCGGCCGCTGGAACTGGGGCTACGACGGCGTCGACATCTGGGCGCCGAGCCATAACTACGGCACACCCGACGACCTCCGCTCCCTCGTCGATGCGGCTCATCAGCATGGCCTCGGCGTGATCCTCGACGTCGTCTACAACCACTTCGGCCCCGACGGCAACTACCTCTCCGCCTACGCGACGGACTACTTCACCGACCGGCACATGACCCCGTGGGGCGACGCCGTCAATTACGACGGAGAGAACAGCCAGCCGGTCCGCGACTTCATCATCGGCAACGCGGTCCACTGGGTCGAGGAGTACCACATCGACGGGCTCCGGATGGACGCCGTCCACGCCATCCTCGACGACGGCCCGGTCCATGTCATCGCCGAGCTCGCCGCGGCCGTCCGCATCGCGGCAACTCCCCGCGAGGCCGTCCTGTTCGCGGAGGACGAGCGCAACGACGTCGGCGTGATGCGCTCGCCGCTCGAAGGGGGCTGGGGCTGCGACGGGCTCTGGGCCGACGACTTCCACCACGAGATGCATGTCTTCCTGACTGGCGAACGGGACGGCTACTACGGCCAGTACGAGGGGACGCTGGAGAGCATCGCCCAAGTCATCACCGGCGGGTTCACGTTCCAGGGACAGGAGTGGGAGCCGGGCGTCAACCGTGGCACGGAAGTGACCGACGAGCCGGGCAGTGCCTTCGTCTTCTGCCTTCAGAACCACGATCAGGTCGGCAACCGGGCGATCGGCAACCGGGCCCACACCCAGATGAGCCGGGAGCGGTACCACGTCGCCTCGGCGCTGTTCCTGCTCGTCCCGGAGACGCCGCTGATCTGGATGGGACAGGAGTTCAGGGCGAGCGCCCCGTTCCAGTACTTCACCGACCACGAGGGCGAGCTCGGCCGGCTCGTCACCGAGGGGCGCCGGCTGGAGTTCTCCCACTTCGAGTCGTTCGCCGGTGCCGAGGTGCCGGACCCGCAGGAGGAATCGACCTTCCGGGACTCGACGCTCGACCTCTCCGAGCGCGAGACCAACGGCGACACCTACGAGCTCTACCAGGACCTGCTGCACCTGATCCGGGACGACGCGGTGCTGGCCGTCCGCGACCGCCCCGGCACGGTCGCCGTGGCGCGGGACGATCTGATCCTGCTCTACCGGACGAACGGAAAGCAGCACCGCCTGCTGCTGGCCAACTTCGGCGACGAGGTCCGCTTCCCGCTCAGGAATCTGGCCGAGGGCATCCCGGACCCACCGCGTGGCGTGACGGTGCTGATCGATACCGGCAACGAGCGCTACCGCGGGGAGCGGCCGACCGCCGTCGCAGACGGTGGTGTCCGGATCCCGACCTCGACGGGTGTCCTGCTCGGCTGGTGAACGAGCGAACGAACCGCCTGAATGGCACTGCATGTTGATACGATGGGAGGATCAGTCAGGCGGTGATCCTCGGGAGCCGGATTCGGCACCTGGTGGCCGCTATGTTGGGGTAACGTGGTGACGATGACCCAGCAAGCGGAATCCAGACCGATCGGTCCGCCCGTCCGGCCGGACGGCGATGACCAGTTCCCGATCTGGTCGGCCGATTCGCTGATCGGCCGGGCCGATGACGTCGCCCGGATCACTCGCCTCATCGAGGCCGGGGCCCGGCTCATCACCGTGACCGGGCCCGGTGGTGTCGGCAAGACCCGCCTCGTCATCCACCTCGCCCGTCAGATCGCCGCCTCGGAATCGCGCCGGGTCGTCCTCGTCCCGCTGTCGGACTTCCGTCAGGTCGCCGATGCCATCCGGTCGATCGCATCGGTCCTCGATGTTCGGGCGATCCCGTCCGAGCTGGCCGGTGACGAGCTTCCGGAAGGCGTCACCAACGCGCTGGGGGAATCCGGCACGCTGCTGGTGCTGGACAATGCCGAACAACTCCCGGATCTTGCCGGCCTTGTCGATCAACTGCTGATGGCGACGCCCTCCCTCCAGATCGTCGTGACCTCGCAGCGCCGCCTGGCGCTCGGAACCGAACGGGAGGAGCCGATCGCCCCACTCTCGCTGCCGGACGGACGGCAGCCGACTGCCTCCAGTCGTCCGGCCCCCGCGCTGGAACTGTTCACCTTCCATGCCAGGCGGGTCTGGCCGGAGTTCGCCCTGACCCCGGCGATGCTGCCCGCTGTCATCGAGATCTGCCGCCAGGTCGATGGCGTGCCGCTGGCGATCGAGTTGGCGGCCGCGCGGCTCCGGATCCTGAGTCCAACCCAGCTCCGGGACCGGCTGGCGGCCGGGTTGCCGGCGCTGGGTGGCGGGCCCCGCGACCTCCCCGCCCGCCAGCAGACGATCCGGAGCGCCATCGCCTGGGGGTACGACCTGCTCTCGCCGGCCGAGCAGCGCCTGTTCCGCCGGCTGGCGATCTTCATCGATGGTTTCGATCTGGAGGCTGCCGAGCGAATCTGCGCCGATCCAGACGACCAGCCCGGCACGCCGCCGATCAGTCCCGGCGCCGTTGTCGATCTGCTGTCCGGCCTTGCCGATGCCAGCTTCCTGACGAGCGAGTCGCGCGACCACGGCGAGCGCCGCTTCCTGATGCTCGGCATCATCCGTCGGTTCGGGTTCGAACTGCTCGAGCAAAGCGGCGAGGGAGATCAGGTCCGGCGGCGTCACGCCATCTGGTTCGCCGGTCGGGCGGTCCTGGCCGAACCGGCATTGCTCGGCAGCGAGCAGGCTGACTGGCTTCGCTGGCTGGACGCCAACGCCGGGAACGTCCGGGCGGCCGAGGAGACGGCCTTCTCGGCCGGGCCAGCGGCCGACGGCGTCCGGCTGGTCGGCTCGCTCTGGCGGTACTGGGATATCCGGGGGCAGCTGGCGGAGGCCCGCCACGCGATGGAGCGGGCGCTGCCGCACCTCGACGCTGTCCCGCCAGCGGCCCAGGCGACGCTGCTCACGAGCCTCGGTCATGTCCTGAGCGATCTTGGCGAGTACGCCGAGGCTGAGCGGCTCTATACCGATGCCCTCGCGATCCGGCGGGACGGGGACGATCCCGGTCAGGTCGCCGGGCTGCTCAACATCCTCGGCATCCTGCTCCAGACACGGGGCGGGTTCGAACGCGCCCGGACGCTCCATCAGGAGAGTCTCGCCATCCGGACCGGGCGACAGGAGAAGCGCGGCGTTGCGCTCAGTCTGCTGAACCTCGGCCGGGTCGCCTATCATCTCGGGGACTCTGATCGGGCGGTGGAGCAGGAGGCCGAAGCGATTGCCATCCTGCACGAGCTCGGGGATCAGGACCAGATCGCCTACGCCTGCCATGCGATCGGCCTGACCGCCATCCGGCAGGGCCAGCCCGAATCGGCGCGAGAGCTGCTGACCCGCGGTGAGGGACTGTTCGTCGAGCTCGGCGACCGCTTCGGCGTGGCCTACGCCCGGCAGGCGCTGGGGCACGTCGCCCTCCTCGACGGGCACCTGTCCCGCGCGGCCGACCTGATGGGCCAGGCGATCGACCTCCGTCGCGACATCGGCTATGTCTGGGGCGTCGTCGATTCCACCGAAGGGATCGGCGAGCTGGCGGCCCGCGCCGGCCGGCCGGAGATCGCCCTGCGTCTGCTCCTCTCCGCCGCCCGGTTCCGCAACGCCCTCGGCGCCCCGCTCGATGACGTCGACCAGCGTCGCCATGCCGCGACGCTCGGCAGACTGCGGCGTGAACTCGGCCGAGTGCGAGTGGGCGAGTTGGTGAGCCGTGCGGGACTCATGAGTCGTAGCCAGGCAGCGGAGCTGGCCCTGGCGCTGACGACGGAACTGACGGCGGCCGTTGCGGATGCGACTCCCGCTCGACTGATGACGCCGCCGCCGCCAGGTACTGCCCCGGCGGCTGTTCCGGTAGGTCGTTACGGACTCACGCCCCGCGAGCGCGAGGTGCTCAGCCTCGTCGCCGAGGGGAAGTCCGACCGCGAGATCGCCGACGGCCTGTTCCTCAGCCGGCGGACCGTCTCCGAGCACGTCCGGCACATCCTCGGCAAGCTGGAGACCCCGACCCGGACCGCCGCGACCGCCCTCGCCCTCCGGGCCGGCCTGATCTAGCCGCCGATGGTGCCTCGTCGGAGTGAGTGGACCTGCTCCCTCGTATACGCAGATGTACGGGTAGTCGTCCGTATCCCGCGAGTCCATCCTGATGTCAGGGTCGTGGGCGCCACTGGCGACCAGGGGCTGGGGAATGATCGGCACGGGCCGCGCCCCCCACCTCCGTTGTGACGACCGGGGTAGCTCGATTGGGGTTTGACCATGCGACGTCTCGTTTCACTCGTGTCGGCTTTGACCATCGTCCTGTCGTTCGCGTTCGCCGGTCTGGGACAGGGATCGTCGCTTGCCGCTGGATCATCGAGGGATGTCTGGGTTGGCTCCTACGACGGCAATACGCTGGTCGCCGGAGCCTGCCTCCGATTGTCACCGTACAGTAACCTCGGCTGCGACCAGAACCAGGATGGGTTTGTAACGTTCAAGGCAATCCCGGATGGCACGTACTCCGTCGTCTACGCATCGGTCCCCGACGGCTACCTGTTGCCCGCACCGCGTGCGGTATCGGTGCATGGTCCGGGAAGCCGGATTCCAATCCAGATCCCGCTGGAGAGATTCGACTCCGCCGGAAGGGTGGATGTCTCGATTCAGGCGATCGACTATGAGACCGGCGAACTCCTGACAGGCGTCTGCTTCTCGTTGCGTGGCTACAGCAACGTGGGGTGCGACGAGAATGGTGACGGGCAGGTCGACTTCGCCGACATCCCATACGGCACCTACATCGTCGACGTGGAACGCTATCCCGCCGGGACGACGCTTGTCTATCCGGCGAACGATTCCCTGTCGGTCAGCGCCTACAGCGGATCTCACCTCTACTGGCCAATCCAGTGCACCTCCAGCTGACGCGAAGACCGGGCAGGAGCCAGGGGATGAGCGTGATGGCACGGGCTCGCCAGTCCGTGCCATCGCCATGTCGTCCAGGTCGAAGGAAGGAGCCTCACGAATAGTTTGCGGATGATGTGCCACCCGGCGTAACGATTCACCGGTCGATCCGTCTACCGGTAGACAGGGGTGAGCCTGGGTGGTCGGCTGTCCTGGACGTCCGGGCGACCGGTACGCGCCGGGGACCGGCCTCGGCGAGTATGGCGAATCGCTGACCAACGGTATCCCCCAAGGCGAAAGGCATTCCGCGATGCTGCGACTGCTCGATCTGATCCGGGTGGTCCTTGGCTGGGCGATCGTGCTGGTCGGCATGATGATCGTCGTGACGGCCGCCGGCGCTCGCGTCGTCCGTCAGTACGGCGAGTATGGCAATTGGGGGAACACGACCGCTACCGACGGGATCCGCCAGTGGCAGGCCTGGGCGCTGCTCTGCGTCATGGTGACAGGAGTGGTGCTGATCGCCGTCCTCTGGGCCGACCGGCCGCGCTGGTGGCTGCTGCCGATCTCGATCGCCGGGTTCGTCCTGGTCGCCCTGAACGTGAATGCCTGGCATGACCGGCTCTTGGCCGAGCAGGCGGGGCCACGGACCTACGTCACGGACGTGCGCGTCCGGCCGGCGAGCGGACCGATCGTGGACGAACGCGGGTTTCCGCTCCACTTCGAGGCGGTGACCCGGGTCTACGAGATGCGGATACCGGGTGAGATCGAGGTGGTCGTGGTCAGCAGCTTCGCCGCCGCCGGGCTCATCTCCATACTGATGTTGCTCTTCATCGCGGAAGATCTGCTCCGTCGCCGACAACCGCGAGCGGAGTCCATGGCCATGACCGCTATCTGAATGGATGTGCGTTCGTTCTTCGACAATCCGGCGAGTCGCTCGCGCTGCGTCCCAGGTCGTTGAGTCCGGGCCGTTTACGGCTGGACTTCGTCGGCACGCACGGACCGGCGAGGACTCAGGCTGGCGAGCGGTAGGCGAGGCACTGCTCGTGGCTCCGGACGGTCGCGACCAGCACCTCGTCGAGGAACTGGCCGAGTTCGACGTGGACCCGGACCGCTCGCTTCGCGGCCAGCGCCTCATCGTCGGTCAGCCCGATGATCGAGCGGATCACCGGGACCCGGAAGTAGAGGAACGCCTCGACCGACTCGGCGACGTTGAGCCCGGCTGAAGCACCGACGCGACCATAGTGCTCGCCGATCTGCCGGGCCTCGCAGATCGCGGCGGCGCGTTCGGCCGACCCAGCGGGCGTCGTCACGAAGCGACCAGCCAGGTCGATCAGGCGGCGGCCGTGGCGGCGCAGGTCCTCCAGCATCGACGGGGAGTAGGCGCGATACCAGCGCCGGTCCCGGGCCGAGACGAACTGCTCGTCCTCGTAGCCGACGATCGCGCGTTCCGCCAGCGTCTGCCGGCCGAGCCGGGGGCGCGTCTGGCGCCGTGGGCCGTCCCCGATCAGCGCCCGGAGGGTCTCCTCGCTGTAGCGGCGGTGGCCACCCGGCGTCCGGAAGACGGGTACCTTGCCGGCGTCGCTCCAGCGCCGCAGCGTCGACTGGTCGACGCCGAGCAGCTTGCAGGCGGCGTTGATCGTCATCCAGCGGCCCTGATCGGGCGACTGATCGAGCAGGCACTCCTCGGGCCGGTCGGCGTCATGGGCAGGCTCCGACCGCTGGTCGCCGTTGGGGGCGATGAGGCCGATGGTACGGGGCAGAACACGTCCTAGGGAGCGGGTCGTCATCGTACCCTTCCAGGTTTTGCGCGAGCCGGACAGCACCGTGCGGCGGTGGGCGACCTCAGGTCCGGTGGCTCACGGGCAGTGAGACAGCGAACGTGTGCAACTCGCCCTGTATCGACAGTGTAGCCCAGCGACGAACGTTTGCAACCTGGCGACCATTCGGCAGTGTCAAACCGCAGCGCCGGCGAACCAGCGCCTCGTCTCGCTAATCGGGGACTGAAGCGGGTGGATCTTCGACGGTGGCCCGACGGACCTCCGCGACCAGCCAATCCATCGTCGCCAGGAACTGCGTCATTGCCGATGAGTCGCGCAGCACGGCCAGACGCGTGTTCGGGCGCTTGTCGAGTGACCGGTCCGCGATTCTGATGCCCGTGATGGCATTGAGACGCGACTGGAGTTCCGTCCGTTTGCTCACGTCGATGAACGGATGGCTGCGTGATCCGTTATGGGCTGAGGACAATAGCTTGAACTGGATCTCGAAGGACCCGCCGGTCCAGACCGAGAACGTCCATTCCGAACGGGCGACAGTCTCGACGATCGGGAAGAAGGACCCGGATTGGGCACCCTTCCCCCACCAGATCGAGAGTCCCTGATCCGTCGCCCACGTCAACATCTTGCGGGCGACATCGGCGATCTCCACCCCTTCAGTCGCGGTGAGTTCCGTAAAGAACGACACTTCGTCCCACTGTCGCCGGGCACTCGCGGCGCCGGAGCTCTTGGCCTGCTGAGCGATGGCCGTCTGCCCGATCAGCTTCGGGACGAGCGCTCGCAACCCCTGCCCGGCGAACTGCGGGATCTCGATGCCGAGGACTTCGGCCGGGGTCATCTGCTGGTTGAGGAACTCGATGATCCGGCGGAGTTCGGGCGGGATGCGATCAGCCACGAACAGCATCCGGATGCGGCCAGCCAGAAGATTGGTCCGGGCTTGCTGCCAGAACTCCTCTGGTCCCATCGATCCGTCCGTGAGGTCAGCAATGGCCTCCTCCGGGTCGCGACCGTCGGCGGCGCTAGTAGCTTCGACCAGGAGCCGCATCCGGTCAGGGTCGAGATAGACGACAGCGTTCGCCGCGTAATCGAGCATCTGTCCAACGACTTCACGCCGGATTCGCGTGTCGCTGCTCCGCTTGACCTCGACCAGGGTCGGGATGGCGTCCTGATCGAGGAAGAGATGATCGAGCGACCACCGGTCAGCGCCGGCGTCGTCGCCGGGAATACCGAGCTCACGGGTCACGAACAGCCACCGGCGCGGCGACTCTGGATCGATATCGGACCCACTGAGCAGGGCCGGATAGGTTGCCAGCAGTCCCTGCAGTACGATCTCCGCGTCATAGGGACTCTCGGTGAGTTCCACGAGACTTCCGTCGTGCTGCACCAGGAAGATGTCTCCGGCCATCGAGATCGCCTTTCTGAGGATGGAGGTAGGCAGCGCCTGCACTGTCGCTGAGTTGGCGATGACCGTTCCGTAGGGGAGTCCGCTTGCGGCTCCCGGTCGCCGCAGCGGCCATCGCCCCGCAGGGCGATAACAGTGTTCGCCACCGATGTGTCCACCCGAGCAGGCGTGACGGCCTGCCTGTGGCGCGTACGGCGCGGACGAGGCTGTGGTCGTCAGTTCAGTTCAGTGCGCGGATTTACTGACCGCTCGTGAACAGCAACTCCCGGATCGACATCAACTGCGACCGCAGGCCGCTGTCCGAGGCGAGGTCGGTCTCAATCTTCGTGATACCGTGCATGACGGTCGTGTGGTCGCGGCCGCCGAGGACCTGGCCGATCTCGACCAGCGAGGCCGACGTCTCGTTGCGGATCAGGTACATCGCGACCTGCCGGGGCCGGACGATGTCCCTGGTCCGGGTCTTCCCCTGGATCGCGCTGACGGGGACCGCGTAGTGGCCGGCGACGATCTCGACGATCGCGCCGGGGTTGAGCCTGCGCCGCCGGCTGACCATCGCCGTGTCGGTCAGCGACTCCATCGCCAGGTCGAGCGAGACCGGCCGGTTAGTCAACTCGGCCCGGGCCACGATCGTGTTGAGCGCCCCTTCGAGCTCGCGGGTGTTCGACTGGTCCTTGCCGGCGATGTACTCGGCGACGTCGTCCGGGACGGCGATGCCCATCTCGTCGCTCTTGGCCCGCAGGATCGCCATCCGCATCTCGTAGTCCGGTGCCTGGACGTCGGCGATCAGCCCGCCCTCGAACCGGGAGCGGAGCCGCTCCTCCAGCCCGCCGATCGACTTGGGCGGCTTGTCGGAGGTGATGATGACCTGCTTGCCACCCTCGCGCAGGGCGTTGAAGGTGTGGAAGAACTCCTCCATCGTCGCTTCCTTGCCGGCGATGAACTGGATGTCGTCGATCATCAGGATGTCGATCAGCCGGTAGCGGTTGCGGAACTCCTCCATGTCCGTCCGGGCCCGGAGGGCGTTGATCAGGTCGTTGGTGAACTTCTCTGAGGAGACATAACGAATCACCAGATCCGGGTTGGCGGCGAGGGCCTTGAACCCGATCGACTGGATCAGGTGGGTCTTGCCCAGGCCGACGCCGCCGTAGACGTAGAACGGGTTGTACTTGACGCCGGGCCGGTCGGCGACGGCCAGCGAGGCGGCGTGGGCGAACCGGTTCGAGCCGCCGACGACGTAGGTCTCGTAGGTATAGCGCGGGTTCAGACCGTGGGCCGGCGCGGCTGAGAGCGAGGCCTGGTGGCGCTGCGGCGGCCGGTCGGCGACAGTCGGGAGTTCCGGTGCCGGGCGTCCCCGGATGTCGGACGACCGTGACGGTCGGGTTGGTGTCCGGCGGGGCGCCGGGCCGGTGCCGCGGGAGGCAGCACGGGGTAAAGGGGATGACGTGGTATCAGTGTCGTCGGTGTCCGGTGACGCATCCGGGACAGCTTCGTCGTCGTCGCTCGGCGTCGCCTGACCGTTCCGCTCCCGCAGCTGCGCCTCGATGATGGAGGTCATGACGATGAACTTCGCCTTGACCGGCTGGCCGACGTAGTCCGACAGGGATTTTTCGACTTCCCTGGCGTAACGCTGTTGCAGGGTGCTGGCGGTGAAGGTGTTCGACGCGGCGACCGTCGCGACATCGTCCTCGAGCGAGACTAGGACGGTGGTGCTGAGAAACTTCTGGAATTGACCCGTGCTCAGGCGGCTGTTCTTCAGGTCGCTGAGGACGGCTTGCCAGAGTTGCGGCGCGTGCATGGGATGATCGCTCCGGCGTGGTGTACGGACGCATATTCGGAGCACTGTATCATCCGCCGAAAATGTGGACAACTCTCACGTCCGCGCTGTGAGAGGACGTCTCGACGTAGGGACATGGCTCGCCTTGTCCGCGCCGCAGGCGCTATACCGCGCAGCGGTGCCAGTGTTCGCCACCCGCGTGTTTCGATGCGTGGCGTTTGTGGCGCGGACTGGTCTCACCTGGCAGCGAAGGCCGCTGCGGCGGCCGGTCACCGCCAGCGCGGCGAGAGCGAACGACCGTACAGTCGTGAAGGATTTCTTCCTCAGAAGGAGCGGTCGCGGCTGATGAGGCGGGATACGAGCAGGATCACGACCGAGGAAATGAGGAGGAAGATCGCGAGCAGGAGCGCGGCCGGCAGGTCGCCGGAGCCGTACTTGCCGTAGATCGCCAGCGGCATCGTCTGGGTGGTCCCGGCGAGATTGCCAGCGAACATGATCGTCGCGCCGAACTCACCCAAGGCCCGCGCCCAGGCCAGCACCGCCCCGGCGGCGAGGCCGGGCCGGGCCAGCGGGAAGGTGATCGTCCGGAAGACCGTGCCGGGAGGGGCGCCGAGGTCGGCCGCCGCTGCCTCAAGGTCGGCCTCGATCCGGTTGAAGCCGCTCCGGGCCGCCCGGATGTAGAAGGGCGCGGCGACGAAGACCTGGGCGATGACGACGGCGACGGCGGTGAACGGGATCGTGATGCCCCAGTCGGCCAGCGTCCCGCCGAGCACACCACGCCGCCCGAAGGCCATCAGCAGGGCGATCCCGGCGACGGCCGGCGGCAGGACGATCGGGAGATCGACGAGGGTGTCGACCAGCCAGCGGCCAGGGAATGCCCGCCGCGCGAGGACGTAGGCCAGCGGCGTCCCGAAGACGACGATCACGAACATGGCGACCGCCGTGGTGACGATGCTCAGCGTCAGCGCCTGCCGGAAGGTCGAGAGGGTGTCGGCGGTAACGTCAGTGCCGTACTGCGCCGTCCGCCAGACCAGCGCGGCCAGTGGCACGACGATGAACAGCGCGAGGATCAGCGCCAGCGGCCAGATCGCGAACTCGAATCCCGGCACTCGTCGCTGTCGGCCAGCCGGCGGTCGTGTCCGTTGCGACGTTGGCTCGATCGCGTCGAGTTGGGTCTCAGTCACCATTGACTTCGATGGTTGTTTTCGGGTTGTCGAGAGCCCTTGCACGCCCGGCCCTAAAGGGACCGGACTCACGCACGGCGCAGAGCGTCCCGTTGAGACGAACTGGCCTGAGAATGTCGAGCCGGACCGTCTTTCTGATCTTCGCTGGAGCGATGCGGATCATTATCAGTCTGTGACGATGACCAGGAAGGGCAGAAGACTCGCGAACATCCCGCTGAGTCTCTGCTTCAACGTATCGGCCTTTTGTCCCTGAGCCCGGTCCCTCGAGGCCCGGGCCAACGCAGCGGACCGTGGCGTAGCCGACCGGCGGACTACTGCTCATCCCAGAACTGGCGCTGGAACTCGGCGGTGTCGTAGTAGCCGGTGATCGCGATGATCTGCCCATTGAGCGACTCGACCAGGGCGATCTGGTCGGAGACGGCGCCCGGTCCTCCGTCCGGGCCGGCCTCGCGGATGGCGAAGACGATCGTGGCCGCGTCCGCCTCGCCGATCGTGCCGACGATGTCCCAGCGGCCGCCGGGGTAGGAGGAGACGACCGTGCCGAAGTAGTCGACGATCGCGTCGGCCGGACCAAGGGGGTCACGGTGGGGGAGGGCGCGAAAGGCGGCGTCGTCGGCCAGCGTCGCCCGGAGCCGATGGGGGTCGCGGGCGTCGAGGGCGTCGAAGAACTCGCGCCCCAGCTCGGCGGCCGTCGCGTACTGGTGGTCGCCATTGCCGGCACCCGGCTGGTCCATCGGTCGTCGTCCTTGGGGTTTGCGGCAGCGCTATGGGACAGGTTTGGTCAGCAGGTCGCGCCGTTAGCTCAGGGCCTCACGCATACGGGTAGCGTGATCGGCGTCGCTGGTGACGATCTGGCTGGCCAGCCAGAGCAGGGTAATCTGGCCGTAGGTCTCGTGCTCGGCGGTCCGGTGCCACGACTCCTCGTCGGCATGGGCGAGATGCTCGACGAGGTCGGCCCGGAGCGAGAGGAACTCCCGCAGGACCACGGCCGGGTCCTGACCCCGGTAGTCCCGCTCGATCGCCCAGAGCTCGTCGTCGAAGGCCGGCAACACCGGATCGTCCTGCATGAGGATGTCGTCGACGCGGCCGAGGAAGATCTGCTCCCAATCCCGCAAATGCGGCAGCAGCTCGACGACGCCGAGCCCGCCGTCGCTCGCCGGGGCCAGGAGCGCCTCCTTCGGCTGGTCGGCCAGCAGGCGCGACAGGACGTCGGGGAACGACGTCAGGTCCGCGATGATGCGTTCGGGCGTGGGATCGGCTGCCGTCACCAGTGCTCCTCGTCGATTGTCGGTTGGACCTCGGTCCGGACGGCGATCTCCACCATCCGCTGTCCGGCAGCCGAACCCTCCGGCCTGAGGAACCATGCCCGCAGGTCGGGCGGTTCCGCCACCAGCGAGATGATACCCATCAGCGCCTCCGAATACCGGTGTTCCCGGAGATCCGTCTCCGATGGGACGGCCGGATCGTCCGGATGCGAGTGGACGATCGCGCCCAGCGTCCAGCCTGCACGGGATATCCGGTGCAGGGCGATCTCCACCTCAGTGCGGTTCATTGTATAGCGCATTGGAGAGGCATCGACGTTGGTTCCGGGGAAGAAGGCCGTCGCGACGGTCTCGCGCCCGTCCCGGACCGTCGCGAGCAGCCCGACCGACTCATTGGGCCGCGCCGCTCGCGCGTGGTCGATGATCCGCCGCCGGATCGACACCGGGATGACCAGCACCGTCGGCGGGCTCCAGTTCCGGTCTGGCACGTCATGCTGGAGAGGAACGGTCTGCATGGGCGGATCATGCCTGTCCACTTCCCGTCTGTCCATCACCAACGTTCGTCCGGTGAGTGACACGCCAGGCAACGGAGGATCGATGGAGGCACGGTAGAATCAGCCCGTCTGCCTCCGCGGCTGTCACGGCGGCACCGGATCGTACATCCACCTCGACGACCAACCGCACCTTGCCCATTCGGCTGTCGCCGCTCCTGCATGGACGTCACCCGCCAATCCACGAGAGGACCGCCGCGATGTCCCGCCCCCGACCCGTCATCCTGGTTCCGGCCCAGTCAGCCCGCTGGCTACTGGTGGTTCTGCTGCTGGCTGGTCTCGTCGCGCCAGCCGTCTCGCATCACGTCCGCGCGGCGCAGGGGACCGCCACGCCGGTCGGCACACCCGCTGGCACACCGGCCAGCGCTCCCGGAAATGGCGATACTGACCCGGATCTCTACGCCGGCGTCGCGCTGGGCAGCCGCGACGAGGTCTACGACGAGACGGCCGGGACGCTCTCCCGCTACGCGATCGACCTCGTGATCACCCCGGCGACCGACACGACGCTAACCACCTTCACAGGAACCGTCGACCTCCTCTTCGTCAATCCGACCCTCCGGCCGCTCGCCGAAGCCGTCTTCCGGCTCTACGCCAACGACCCGCGCTACGGCGACGGCGGGATCACGATGCGTGACGTCGAGGTCGCCGGGAAGGCCGGGGAGCCGGAGTTGAGCGCGGCGGACACGGTCGTCACCGTCCCGATCGTGACGGAGCTGGCGCCGGGGGAGGCGATCGAGATCAGCTACGGCTTCGACGGCGAGGTCGCCAACGACCCGGCTGGCAGCTATGGGATGTTCACCTACAGTCCCGGTTCCGGCACGCTCGCCCTGGCCCACTGGTACCCCATCCTCGCCGGGATCGAGCCGACCGCGAAGCAGGGATGGAATGTCGAGCCGGTCAGCGTCAACGGCGACCCGATCTACTCCGACACATCGCTCTACGACGTCACGGTCACGATGCCGGCTGACTGGAAGATCGCGGCCTCCGGCGTCGAGGTCACCACCGAGCCGGCCGGCGACGATGTCGCCCACGAGTTCGTGACCGGGCCGTCGCGGGACTTCACCTTCGTCGCCGACGCGTCGCTCGACCGGATCACGCAGCAGGTCGGCGAGATCGAGGTCGTCTCCTGGTACAACCCCGGCGATGAGACCGGGGCCGCGGCGGTCCTCGCCGCCGGCGTGGCGACGCTGGGACAGTACCAGCCGCTGCTGGGGGAGTACCCGTTCGCCCAGATGGACCTCGTCGAGGTCTCGGTCGGCAACGGCGCGGCCGGGATCGAGTTCCCGCAACTGGTCTTCATCGGCGGGTCCTACTACGACGAGACGCCGGTGACGCCGCCCGACACCTCGTACCTGGAGAGCCTCGTGGTCCACGAGGTCATCCACCAGTGGTTCTACGCGCTTGTCGGCAACGACCAGTACGCCCACGGCTTCCAGGACGAGGGGCTGGCGAACTTCCTGATGACGTATTTCTACGAGCTTCAGTACGGCGACACCGAGTTCGAGGTCGCCTACCTGTCCCAGAACGAGATCCCCTACCTGCGCTACCTGTTCAGTGCCGGGGATGTCGTGACCGACTACCCGACCGACGAGTACGATCCGGCCTCGGACTACGTCATCGCCGCCTATTACAAGGGTGCCGTCGCCTTCGATGCGGTCCGCAGGGCGATCGGCGACGAGGCGTTCTTCGACGGACTGCACCGCTACGTGGCCGGGTTCCGCTTCGGAGTCGCGACGCCGGACGACCTGCGGGCGGCGTTCGAGGCGGCGTCCGGTGACGACCTCGGCAAGCTCTGGGCGACCTGGTTCGACCAGGAGAACGGCGCGATCGACTTCACGCCGGGCGACCTCGAGGCCGACGAGCAGCGGCTCAGCGAACTGCTCGCGGCCTAGATGGCGCAGCAGGTGAGCCGGCCGCGGCCGGTCGAGCGGACCGACACCCGTCCGGACGGACCGACAGCCCGGCGCCGGGCCGTCGGCCGGAGCCCGCGCCGGTTCGGCCTCTCCGCCCTGACCTGGTACGCGATCGGCGTCGTGCTCGTCACCCGGCTGGCGCTGCTGCTCGTGGCGATGGTCACGGTTCGGACCGTCCCGCGGATCGGGCCGTACCCGGAGCAGCTCTACGACCGGTTCCTGGCGAACTACCCGCTGGTCGATGGCTGGGCGCGATGGGACGTCTCGCACTACGTCGCCGTCGCCCGGCTCGGCTACGGCGACCCGACCAGCCCGAGCCACGACGGCGGGGTCGGCTTCTTCCCGCTCTACCCGATGCTGATGCGCGGCGCCGTCGCGCTCGTCGGGGTCGAGCCGGACGGACCGGCGTTGGCCCTCGCCGCCCTGGCGATCAGCTTCGCCTGCTTCCTCGTCGCGGTGCCGCTGTTCGCCGGCCTCGTCGCCGACCAGCTCGGGGAGCGGATCGCCCGGACGGCCACGCTGCTGCTCTGCGTCTCGCCATTCTCGTTCTTCTTCACCGCCGCCTACTCCGAGTCGCTGTTCCTGCTCCTCGTCGTCGTGTCGCTGCGGCTCGGCCTGTCCGGGCGCTGGCGGTTGGCGGCGCTGGTCGCCGGCCTGGCGACGGGGTCGCGGCTGGTCGGGCTGGCAATCGCCCCGGCGCTGGTCTTCCTCGCCTGGCGGCGGGGTGAGCCGCTGCGGGAGCTGGTCTGGACGGCGGTGCTGTCAGTCTGGGGGCTGATCGCCTACTTCGGCTACCTCTGGGTGCAGACGGGCAGTCCGTTCGCCTACTTCTCGGCGCAGGCGAACTGGGGCAACTGGAGCGACTATGTCTGGTACTACCTCGACTTCCTCATCCGGAATCCGGTCGGTTACTTCACGGGTGACGAGCGCCGGCTGGTGATCGCGCTGAACGTCATCCTCGGGCTCGGGGCGCTGGCGGTGCTGCCGCTGGTCTGGCGCTGGCTGGACAGCGCGACGGCGCTGCTGACGACGCTACTGGTCGTGGTCCAGTTCGCCAACACCTGGGTCTCGCTGGGCCGCTACCTGCTGCCAGCGATCGGCGTGACGATCGTCGTCGCGGCGCTGCTGGAGGGGGCGCGGCCGGGCGACCGGCCGGAGATGCTGCGCTCGTCCGCCCGCCTCCCCCGATCCTCGACGGCCCTGCGCGACCTGACGCTGGTTGTTTCGACGTCGCTGCTGGTGCTCCTGATGGTGCTGTTCGCGGCCGGGTTCTGGGTCGTATAGGGGTCCGGCCGTAAACGGCTCGGACGAATCGACGTGGAACCAGACGCGGTTGCGTTTGACGTAGAGGCGTCCGCTTGGGGTGACCGGCGCCCGCAGGCGCGCTCGCGCTCGCCTAAGACCGTGCATCGATTTGACGTACCTGTAGCAAGCAGGGTTATCGCCCTGCGGGGGCGATGGCCGCTGCGGCGGCCGGTCACCGCAAGCGGATGACCCTACATCACGGGCCGCTACGGCGGCAGGGCTCGCAAGCGTCGCCCCTACATGATGGTTCCTGGCTGACAGGCACAGCGACGTCACCGGACATCTCGCCCGGTGGCATCGCTGTGCCGATTGACGTTCGTCGTGTGGCGGTTACCCCTGCGGGGCCCGACCGCTGTTATTGACGATGACCACCTCGTCGATCAGCCACCGGCCGTCGGGCTGCTCGGTGAAGATGTAGAGCGTCGCCTGGTTCTGGCCGATCTCCCGGCTGATCAGCCCCTCGGTCGCGATCATGCCGACCCGGCCGTCGTCCAGCACGCGGAGGTCACCACTCATCACCGGAATCTCCGTGGAGGGGAAGTAGCGGTCACTGAACTCTGCCAGACCGAGAATGTAGGGTCGGCTGAAATAGTCGTCCGTGTAGTAGGCGGCGACCTGCGCCTGGTCCCCGGTCCGGGTGCAGGTGGTGATGCCGTCGACCGTCTGCTGAATCGCCGTGGCGACATCGGCATCGGCCGGAGACCCGACCGGGACCTCATCCCAGACGAGCGTGGCTGGCATGAGGAAGTCGGAGGTTGTCCCGTCTGGCGCCACGAGCGGGGCGGGTTCGACCAGCGTTGCGGCCGGCGTCTGGTCGGCGGCCATGGCGAACACCTCGGAGGCCGGTGCCCGCGGCTCGATGTCGCACGCCGGCAAGCCGGAGATATCGCTCGAAGCGCCCGGTGTCGTGTCGGCCATGCCACCTTCGCCGAGGGCGTAGAGCTGCCCGTCGTCAGCCGCCTGGTAGAGCATCCCGTCCACCACATACGGTGCCGCGTGGAGTGCCCCACCGGTGTCGACCGACCACAGCTCGTCTCCCGTCTGAAGGTCGATGCCGCTCAGGGTGCCGTCGTTGCGGGCCACGTATCCCGTCTCCTCGACGATCGACATCTGTGACGACTGCCCGTCGCTCAGACGATGCTCCCAGACCTGTTCACCGGTTTCCGGGGAGATGGCGATCAGACTGTTTCCATCCGACCCGCCGATCGACACGATGACGGCGTCAGCGGTGACATATGGCTGACTGACACCGCGCTGGCGGTTCGGATCTGTAATATCGATCGAGCCAAGTTGGGTCGTCCAGAGCTCCGTGCCAGTAGCGAGATCGATCGCCATCAGAGACTGGGCCGCGTCGCCGGAGTACGAGCCGATACTGACGAACACCCGACCGTTGGCGATAGCCGGACCAATGACCGACGGAGCCGACTCCAGGATGACCTCGATTCCCGCGACGGGTGTTCCGAGAACGGGAGGGTCGTTGACCTGGAGCGCCCAACGCTGCTCCCCGGTGTTCGCATCGAGAGCGACGACCGAGTTGCTGGCACTCGAATAGACCGAGACGACGTCACCCTCGACCGCTGGTCTGGAGATCGACTGGATGGCCGCCTGAGTAGCTGCCTCGTCGACGATGGTGGCCGTCCAGTTGATCGAGCCCATGGACGCATCGAGCGAATAGAGCCTGCCCTGGCTGGTCGGCACGAAGATCTGATCGTTCGCGAGTGTCGGTGAGAAGATCGACACGGGAGCAACGGAATCGTCGGACACCAGCGTCGACCACAGCATGGTCCCGGTAGCCAGGTCCATTCCGACGACGAACCCCTGTCCGGGCTCGCCGATCTGCTCGTTGCCGACACGGACCGCTCCCGACTGACTCGACGCGACGAAGACGATGGTCCCTTGCCAGACGCCCGCGATCTGGATGCCGGACGACTCGATCTCGGTCTCCCACATCGGCGTCCCGGCGCGGGCCGAGAGGGCCTCGATGGTCCAGGGATTATCGGTGTTGGGGAAATCGGCGGGAAGCTCGGACGAGAAGCGCGAGCGGATGATCGTTCCGTCGCTCGCAAACAGGTCGCCCGTGTGGTCCTGGATCGGGACCCGCCAGACCGGCTCGGGGTTGCCGTCGATGCCGGGACCGGGCATGACACCGGTCTGGCCGGCGTCGGGAAGGGCGGCGGCCTCGTCCAATCCCGCCGCCGGAGTTGCGGTGCCGACGCCGGCCATCGGGACGAAGGCCGGCCGGCCGCCGTTGTCGCCGCCGAGGCCGCTCATGATGATCGAGACGAGGCCGATAATCAGGGCCGCGGCGCCAACGAGCTCGACGATCGGCCAGCCGTGGCGAACCCAGCGCCGCCGGACGCTTCCGCCGCGGGTGCCAAGTGTGGGCGAGAGCGGAGCGGCAGGGGCGGACGCGGCGGAACCGATGAGTCGCAGCCGCGCCTCGCGGTGCCGGGCGTCGGCATCGGCCGGTCTGGTTGAGTTGGCGTCGGTGGACGGGGAGCGGCCGATCGGGCCGGGGAAGGGGATCGCTGGCGATAGCGTGTGCGTCTGCATGAGGTCCTCCCAGAGTCGTTCGGATTCGGTCTGGCTAAGTTGGGGCGCGACGTGCGCGTCCGAGAAGTCGTTGATGTGGTGGGCCGAGGCGGCGAGCGCCGGGTCGAGGATTGCGGACGGCGTTCGATCGCCGGTGGCGAGCCCGTCCAGGAAGGTGTTCAGATCGTCGGCCTCGCGGTCGTTGGGCTTTCGAGAAACATCCTGGATATTCATGACCCGCCTCCAAACATATGCTCGTCGCGGCGGAGCGTCCGCAGGCGGCTGTAGGCCCGGTGCTGGCTGCTCTTGACCGCGCCGAGGCTGAGCCCCAGCGCGGTCGCGATCGCCGGTCCGGACAGTCCCGCCAGGCGGAGCTCGACGACGGCGCGCTAGTCGGCGGTGAGCTGCCGCATGGCGTCGTGCAGGGCGCGCTCCTGGTCGGTCGCGATCGCCGCCTCGTCCGGCAGGCGGTCGCGGTCGGGAATGGCCCCGGCATCCTCCAGGTCGACGTGGCGGCGGGAGGACCGAACGGAGTCGACGATCACGTTGCGGGCGATGGCGAACAGCCACCCTGGGACGGAACCCGACCGGTAGCCGTGGACGCTGGCGAGCGCCTTCGAGAACGTGACACTCGTCGCGTCAGCGGCGAGGTCGCGGTCCCGCAGGCGGCGGAAGCAGTAGCCAAAGATCGCCTGGTGGTAGCGCTGGTAGATGGGCGCGAACGCCCGGAGGTCGTGTTGGGCCGCGAGGAGGGTGCGTCGGTCCTGCGCGTCGACGTCACCGACGCCGTCATCTGGATCGTCCGGATCGTCCGGGTCGTC
>JAABUR0100002159.1_pt1 | contig 31407 bp, 34 predicted proteins | sample 5560091 | NCBI WGS metagenome assembly JAABUR01 (sample SAMN10711879, study PRJNA513375) | rock metagenome | isolation source: Antarctica rocks | place: Antarctica: Victoria Land, University Valley sud
CCAACAAAAAATCTCCGGCTGCTGGCGCACCACCACCGGCGCTGAGCGGTTCCTGACGATCCGCAGCTACCTCTCGACCGCCCGCAAGAACGGGATCGGCGCACTCCACGCCCTCGACGCGCTCACCTCCGGAACACCCTGGCTACCCGCCAGCGCATCACCCTGAGACCAAACCGCGTCCGCCGAGACGTGAACAGTTACGGGTTCCAGAGCATCAAGCGCGGGGAGTCGCGGTCGCTGACCGACCAGTCCGCCGCGCCGATCGCCCCCGCCGAGCTCGCGACCTACCTGTTTCAGTTCTTGGCGGCGTCGAGCGCAGCCCTGCGCTCCGGGGTGCAGGTCATCCCGACCGAGCGTGACCGGGTGATCTGGCCGAAGCTGACCGCCGACGTGAACCCGGGCTGGTACCAGGAGTTGGACGTCATCACGCCGTCTGACCCGACGTTCACCCAGATCACCGCCACCCCTCGCAAGCTCGCGGTCATCACCCAGGTGTCAAACGAGCTGTACGACGACTCGATCCCCGCGGTGAGTGACGTGCTGAACCTCTCGATCGTCCGGGCGCTCGCCCTCAAGCTCGACCTCGCGATGTTCCAAGGGGACGGGACCGGGAACTCGATCACCGGCCTGGGGTCCATCGCCGGCACGCAGACGGTCGCGGTCGGCGGTGCGTTGACGAACCTCGACCCGATCGCCGACGCCATCGGCCTGCTCAGCTCCGCGAACGCCACCGCGGGCGCCATCGTCCTTCACCCACATGTGTGGAACGAGGCCCGGAAGCTCAAGACGACCACCGGTGAGTACCTCCTCGAAGACGAGCCGCTGACCCCGGCGGACGGTCCGCTGCCCCGCGTCTTCGGCGTCCCGGTGTTCTTGACTACGCAGATCAACCCGGCCGTGGGCTACGTGTACGCACCGGAGCAGATCGTCCTCGTCCGCAGGATCGACGTCACCGTCGAAGTCGACCGCTCCCGCCTGTTCAACCAGGACGCGACCGAGATGCGCGGCAAGATCCGCGCCGACCTGATCCTCCCCAACCCGGGCGCGGTCGTCAAGCTGACCGGCATCGTCTGATGAGAGCGGTGACCGTCGAGGTTCAGCCGGGCGCGGTCGTCTACGTCGACGGCCAGGCCCATCATGCCGGCGCCCGGGTGGCGCTCCCCGCCGACCGGGCCGGGGAGCTGGTCGAGGCGGGTGTCGCCGTACGCGTCACCGGGAAGCGCTAGCAGGCCGTGCCGCTCATAGTCGGCGGCTCGGGTATCGCCACGATCGACCAGCTCAAGGCGTACCTGGACATCACCAAGACCACCCAGGATGCCCTGCTGCAGTCGCTGCTCGACAGCGCCACCGCACTAGTGGGCCGGTACACCGGCCGGCACTTCGTGCCCACCCCGGCGCTCGTCAACGGCGCCGACACCGCACCGCCCGTCGCCCTGCAAATCCCGACATACGGCGAGAGCACCGTCGCGGTCCCCGACGTGCGGGAGGTTGATGCAGCCACGCTCGACGGGCTCGTCGTCCCGGACTGGACGCTGATCGGCACCCCGGCTACGCGGATGATCCTCCCGCCCCCCGCGTCGGTCCCCGGCTACCCGCCCGCCCCAAAGTCCAAGTGGCTGACCCTCACGGGCCGGTTCGGGTTTCTCGCCCCGCCCGCCGACCTCGTGGACGCCGTGCTCCTCATATGCGCCCGCCGCTACCGGGAACGGGACGCCGCCTATGGCGACGCGGTCCAGCTCGGCGACGGCGGCGTCGTCAGCTACTTCAAGCAGTTGCCGCCGTACGTGCAGATGGTCCTGGACGGCTACCGGGTCGCCGCGATCGGCTAGCCCGAGCCCCGTGGTCGGTGGGGTCCGACCCGGGTCATACAATGGCCGGGCTAACGCGACCTCCATCAGTTGGCATGCAGCACCGCGACGCCGCCTACCATCCGGGGCGGCGTCGCTCGTTGTGGACCCGTCCACCGAGCGGTGTACCTTTGCGCGCTGGGAAGGCCAATACGCCAGTCGACATGGAGGTCGCACAATGGCAAGAAACCCCCACGACGGACTTATCCGTCAGTACCGCAACTCGAAGGTAGAGGCCGACCGGGAGGTCAAAGACTTCATCTCCCACGTTATCGCCGCACCTTTCGACGTCGAGCACGACGAGTACTGCAAGGTGACGGCCACCGGGCCGGGCGCGCACAGGGAGGCCGTCGTAGCGTTGGAGGAGCGCGGGCGGCGCGTCGCGACAGCGATTCGGACGTGCGAGGCGGTCGAGCGCCGCCTTGAGGGGAGTGTCCGCGCGGCCCCCGCAGCGCCACGATCCGCCCCACGCCAGCGTCGCCGCCGGGCCGGAGCGTCATCCTCCACGTCGGGCAACGACCCCGGCGACCCCGACCCGGAACCAGCGCCCGCCCGGGTCTTCGTTCGCCGCGAGCCTCGTGCTTGGTTCGTCGCCGAGGAGTGCACCGTCGACCGCGCGGGGTGGGTCCACGTCCGAGACGGTCGCTTCGAGGAGCGGACCGGCCCGAACTACTCCACACGTCGGCGTTTCGGCCGTCCTGGGCCGCGTAGCTGGGCGCCGGGAGAGGTCCTCAGCATCGACTGGCAGGTAGGTCGATGACCTCCCCGCGCATTGAGTGGCTCGACGTCGCCAGGATGGCCCGCGAGCAGCCCCCCGACGTGCCGTGGCTCGTTGACGGCCTCGTCGTCCGCGGGAACGTCACGATGTTGGCCGGGGCACCGGGCGAAGGCAAGAGCCTCCTGGTCCTCGCGCTCGCGGCGGGGATCGCCGCCGGGGAGAGCGTCGCCGGGATACGTTGCGAGCAGGGCCGGGTCGTGGTGCTCGACGCCGAGCAATCATCGACCGAGACCCATCGGCGTGTGCGTGGCCTCGGCGTCCCGCCGGGGGTGATGATCGCGACGCTCGACGGGTTCGACCTCGCCCGCCATCTCGACCACGTGGGCCGGATCTGCGCCGATCACCAACCGGACCTGCTCGTCCTCGACTCGTTCCGATCCCTCTGGCACGGGGACGAGAACGACACCGCCAGGGTCGCCGCGGTCCTCGACCCGCTCCGTGGCCTCGCCCGCGAGCACGGCACCGCGATCGTCCTGCTCCACCACGTCGCGAAGGCCGGGTCCGGCGGGTACCGAGGGTCCACGGCGATCGCCGCCAGCGTGGAGCTCGGGTTCACGCTCGGGCGGGCCGAGGACGACCCCGACCGCCGCAGACGGTTCATCCGCTGTTGGAAGTGCCGTCCGGCGCCCGAGCCGGGGAAAAGGTGGGTCCGCATCGATGACGACCGCCACCTGGGCCTGGTGTTTCTCGAAGAGGCCGAGCCCTACCAGGGGGCCGGGGGCGGCGACGCGGCTGGCAGGCCGCCATCCGTCACCGCGGAGCTACGGCCCCGCATCCTGTCCATGCTCGCCGAGCGCCCCATGCGCCGAGCCGACGTGTCACGCGGGCTGGGGAAGGACCCGACCGACGGCACCGTCCGGCGGATCTTCAAAGCACTGGAAGCGGACGGGAGCATCGAACGCCGCACCGATGACGTGTGGGCTGCCAAAAGCTGCCAGACCCCACCCCCTTTGGCAGCTTCTGGCACCCCCCCCAAATCTGGCTCTGGAATGGGCGTTTCGGGGGTGCCAAAAGGGGGTGCCATGACTACTGCTGAGACACCCGCGACCGCTGAGCAGGAAGCCCTCATCGAACGGGCGATCACCCTGGTCCGCCCCAACGGCTCAGGACCAGCCTGCTGCCGGTGCGAGCAGCCACTCCACTCCCTCGACGCTGACGACGAGCCCGTCTGCGCGAAGTGCGGACACCGGCCATGAGCAGGGAGGCGATCGTGTCCCGGAGCGTCGTCCGCCTGGTCATCCCTGGCCCGCCCGTGGCGTGGGCGCGAGCCCGGCGGCGCGGTGGGCGGTACTTCACCGCGCCGGCGCAGGCCGAGTACGCGGAGCGCGTGCGACAAGCCTGGCTGATCGCCGGCCGGCCCCGGCTACCGGACGGGTCGGTGCTCGCGGTGCGCGCCGACTTCCACCTAGCCCGCCCGGCGAGCCACTACGCCACCGGGCGCAACGCCGGCCAGCTCAGGCGCACGGCGCCCGCCTGGCCGCTGGGCGGGCCCGACGTCGACAACCTCCTCAAAGGGCCGCTCGACGCGCTCAACGGCCTGGCCTTCGACGACGACGGGCAGATCGGCCACGCCCAGGTCTTCCGTCGATACGCCGGCAATGGGCGTGAGCCGGGCACCGTGCTTGCGCTGTGGCCCTTCGCGCAGCTGTACGCCGAGGAGCGTGCCGCGTGACCGAGCCGCCTCTCGTCGCGCCCGTCCCTCGGGTCGCGCTGACGCGCGAGCAGGCCGCCGCGGCGCTCGGCGTGTCGCTCTCGCATTTCGAGCGCCACGTGCAGCCTGAGCTGAGGGTGATCCGCTCGGGCTCGGTGCGGCTCGTGGCCGTCGCCGAGCTGGCGAAGTGGGCCGACCGCGCCGCGACACTTGCGCACGGGAGTAGCCTGCGGTCATCGACAAAGCGCCGGGGCGCGGCTGGAACCGCCCCCGGCATGGCCCAGGAGAGCGAAGCTCCATGAGCACCAGGAACCCTAGCCCGGCACGGACGGGCATCGAGCAACGGACCGACACCAGCGGGCGCACCGCCTACCGCGCCCGCGTCTTCGACAAGCGCGCTGGGCGCCAGATGCGCGGCCCGTGGACCCCGACCCTGGCCGCGGCCCGCGCGTGGCGCGTGGACGCCCTGGCGGGCCTACAGGCAGGCACCGTGAGCGCCGACCGCGGAGTCACCGTCCGCGATGCCGCAGAGCAGTTCCTCGCCGGCATCGAGAGTGGCGCGATCCGCTCGCGCTCAGGCTGGGCGTACAAGCCGTCAGCGATCCGCGGCTACCGACGAGAGCTGACCAACCGAGTCCTACCGGCGTTCGGCGCAGCACGCCTGGCCGAGCTGACCCTGCCCAACATGCAGCGGTGGGCCGACACGCTCAGCGCCCAAGGGCTTCAACCATCGACCGTGCGCAACGTCGTTACCAGTGCGCGAGCGCTCTACGGGTGGGCGCTGCCGCGTGGCCTGGCCAGGGTCAACCCGACGACCGGGCTGCGGTTGCCGACCGGCGGGCAGGGGCGCGACCGGATCGCGTCGCCGGCCGAGGTGGCCAAGCTGATCGCCGCACTTCCACCACACGACCAGGCGGCGCTCGGGCTCGCCGTCTACGGCGGGCTGCGGCTCGGCGAGGTCCTGGCCCTGGAATGGGCGGCGATCGACCTCAGTGCCCGGAGGATGCGCGTGGTGCGCTCCTGGGATCACGGCGCCCGCGAGTACGTCGCACCGAAGTCACGCGCCGGGATGCGCACCGTCCCGATCCTCGACCGGCTGGCGGTGCTGCTTTCAGACCACCGTGTCCTGACCAACCAGGCCGACGGCCTCCTGTTTCCCGGCCGCCAACCAGATCGGCCGTTGTCGCACAACGCTCTGCGCGACCGGATGCGCGAGTCGTGGCGGCGGGCAGGACTGAACCCGCTGGGCCTCCACGAGGGACGCCACACCTTCGCGTCGATGATGATCGCGGCCGGCGTCAACGCAAAGGCTCTCTCGACCTACATGGGCCACGCGAACATCTCGATCACCTTTGACCGCTACGGCCATTTGATGCCGGGCAACGAGGTCGAGGCGCGCGGCCTGGCCGACGCCTACCTGGCAGAGCACGACCAGTAAGCCGTGCCCATAGCCGTGCCCACGGCTCGGGGAAGGTGCCTATTTGCAGGCACTAAGCGCGACGCGGGGCGGTCTCGAAAACCGTTGTGCGTCTACAGGCGTACCGGGAGTTCGAATCTCCCCCCCTCCGCTTCAGAAGGCTACATTCCGCGCCGCGACCGGGGTCGCGCCATCCATTCCTGGGCGGCTCGACCGAGTCCGTCAACCGCTCAGAGCCGCCTAGAACCGCCTGGAGCAGGTCATCCCTACCCAACGGTTACCCCAACTCCGAGAGCGATGGCGCGGGCACGGGTTCAGGGCACTCGTGCGAGATTGAACGTCCGGTCCCGGATTGGGTCTTCCCGCTTTCCGTTCCCCCGGCCCCACTTGCACCCCGGAGCAAGCTCTGCCTTAGGGTATGGGGGTGGGCAACGCCGACGAATCCGGTGCGCCCGCGCCTGGACGCACGTTACCCGGAGCCTCAGCAGAGCTCCACCAGGTATCCGCGGGCGAGGGTGGGTCAACGCCGCAGTCAGGTGGGTCACCGCCGCAGGGGTGGCGCCAGCAGGCCAAGGGCTACCGGCTCGGGCGCATTCTCGCCGCCGTCCGTCGACTTCGACGCGCACCACGGATGGCTCTGCGCGCCGATCTCGCCGAACGCAGCGATCAGCGCCGCCTTCGCATTCCCGCGCCGGCGCTGCGCCGCGTCGACGTCCGTGCGGTGGTCTGCTTCGTCTCCGGGCCTGGGCGTTTCAGACGCCTGGTGGACTCGATCGAGTCGGTCCTCGCCTCCGATGGCGACTCCGTGCAGATCATGGTGATCGACGACTGCTCGATCGATGCGCGCGAGGCGGAGATCCGGGCTCTCTTCCCCGATGTCGTGGTCGTTCGTCGTCGTGTACCGACGGGCGGACCGCCAATGACCTGGCCGCAGCTACGTCTTGGGGTGTGCGAGGCGCTGACCCATCACCGGTTCGACCTCTGGGTCAAGCTCGACAGTGATTCACTGGTCGTCGGGCCCCGCTTCACTGAGGTACTGGCCGAACGGATGGCCGCCGTGCCGCACGCCGGCCTCGGCGGCTCCGTGGGGCGCCGAGCAGACGGCGCGGCCGAGGACCGCGCCTATCATTTCACGGTGTTGATGCGTGAGGCCGGGACCGACCCGATTCTCGAGACCGCGCTTGAGCGCGCCCGCCGACACGGATGGGCCGGGGAAGTAGTGCAGGGCGGCGGCCTCTGCCTGACCGCCGAGGCGGCGCGGCGGCTCGCCGCCAATCGCTGGCTGGATTGGCGGCCCCGGTGGTACAGCCAGGTGAGCGACGATCTGGCGCTCTCGATCTTCGTCGCGGCGGCCGGATTGCAACTCGCCTCCCTCGGAGATCCAACGGGCGTGGTGGCAGTTGCCAACAACTTCCTCCCGCTGGCGAAGGAGACGCTGGCCGATAAACCATGGGTCCTGGCCCACTCCTTGACGACGGGTCGTGACGGGGAGAGCGAGGACGAGCTGCGTGAGTTCTTCGCAGCGGCGCGGAGCGGTTGGCCAGACCGATCGCGGGCTCCTTCAGCGCCCGGTCAGGCGATATGACGGCGCGCCGACGCCTGCGGGTTGTGGCGTCTTTCCTCCTAACGACTGCCTTCGCGTCGACGGTGGCGCCGAAGGAGGTGCGGGCGAGCGCCTTCGGAGCGCTGCGCCAGCTGCCCTCTCCCGGCGACTGCCTGGCCATCGTGCCCGCCGCCACCGGGTGCGGCACGCTGGCCTCCGGTCTGGCTTCGGCGCACGGGATCGCCATGAGCCCGGACGGGGGGTTCATCTACACCGCGGCGCGCGGCGGGGCGGTGACCGTCGAACGTCGTAACGCCGACGGCTCGGCGACCCAGATTCAGTGCATAAGCGACACCTCACAGTACGGTCAAAGCACCTTTGAGACGTGCACCAAGGGCAACGGGCTCCGCAACGCCGGCAACATCGTCGTCAGCCCCGACGGTGCCAACGTCTATGTGTCGAGCTTCTACAGCAGCGCGGTGGCGGAGTTCCGGCGCAACGGCGACGGCACGCTAACCCAGCTCGCAGCTCCCAACAACTGCATCACCCAGACGCCCACCACGGGATCGGACAGTGACCTGAGCTGCGCTGGACAGGCTGGGGTGGGACTTACCCACGCGGAGGGCATTGCCATAACGCCCGACGGTACGAGCGTCTATGTCAGTGCGTTCGGCAGCACGACCTCATCCGCGGGCAGCGCCCTAGCAGAATTCAAGCGCAATGCTGACGGCAGCCTCACTCAGCTTCAGCTTGCGGGCGCTGGCGCCTGTCTCACCGATCTCGGCCGCTCGGACCCGAGCTGCTCGGCCACGGTCCAAGCGCTGGTCGCCCCGACGGGGGTCGTCGTCAGTCCCGACGGCAAGGAGGTCTACGTCGACTCCTACGGCGACTCCGCCGTGCTCACGCTGGCTCGCGGCCAGAACGGGATCCTTACTCCATACCCGGCGCCTGACGGCTGTCTCACCCAGGACGCGGTGACGGGGTGCCGCGGTCCGAGCGCCGGCCTGCGCAAACCGGACCTGCTGGCCCTCAGCCCCGACGGCCAAAACCTCTATATCGCGGCCTACAGCTACGAGGGAGCGACGAGCCAGGTGGGCTCGGTGGCGGCCCTGTCCCGCCACGCGGACGGCTCTTTGGGCCAGCTCCGGGCCCCTGACAACTGCGTCACCGAGGCCGGCAGCACCGGAGACCCGCTCTGCGGCCGCACCAGTGCCGGGCTGGTCAACGCCCACGGCGTGGGCGTCAGCCCCGATGGGCGCTCGGTCTACGTCGCCGGCCAGGGCGCCGGAGCGATCGCCGCCCTCGCCCGCGACCCGGCCTCGGGCGCGCTGCACCCCCTTGTCGGCGCCGATACCTGCATCCGCGACGCCGGCGGCGACCCGTCGTGCCCAACCGTCGGGCGCGGGCTTCAGGGCGCCTCCGGCGTTGCCGTCGACCCCCGCGGCCGCTACGTCTACGTCGCGTCGTTCGGAACCAGCGGCGACATGTACGCCCAGTCGGCGCTCGCCGCCTTCGCCCGGGAACTGCCGCCCACCTGCTCCGATAGCTCCGCGCGCGGAGGAAGCGCCTCGACCATCGCGGTTGCCCTTCCCTGTACGTCACCGACCGGCAACCCCCTGACCGAGACGATCGTCTCGGGCCCGCTTCACGGATCCGTCGGCGCGGTTGACCCCGCCACCGGTACGGTTTCCTACCGGGCCGACCCCGGGTTCAGCGGCACCGACCAGTTCACCTTCTCAGCCTCGGACGGCAGCCTGGGCTCGTCGCCGTCAACCGCGACCGTCGTGGTCGACCCCGCCGTGGCGCAGCCGGGCACCTCCCCGGCCGGTACCGCCCCGCCCGGCATTGCCCCGTCCGGCATGGCCCCGTCCGGCATGGCCCCGCTGCCATCTCCGTCTGGGAGGCGATGTCGCCAGCGCTGCCCCGCACTCCGACGCTGCATCGTGCCGGCTCTGCGCCGCCGTTCGCTGTCCCAGGCGCGACTACTTCTGTCGCGGGCCGGGTGCCGGCTGGGCCGAGTGCGCATCTCACGTCGATCGCGCCCACCCCACTACGATGCGGGCCGCGTCCCGGTCGTCGCGCAAACCATTCCCGCCGGCCGCTCGCTTCGCACCGGGAGCCCCGTCGGAGTGCGCCTGGGATCGACGCTGATCGGCGGTTCCGCGCCGCGCAGTGTGGCTCGCCGAGGTGTGTGATGGCCAGCGCGGCACATCCCTGGCGCTGCGCTTCTTCCACCCGATGCACTCGTGGGCCGAACGAAGCCCCCGCCGCAAGGGATCGTCCCAAACGCTGTCGCGCATCCTCCGCCGATAGCGGGAATCGCCCGTGCGTCGGGCTTTCCGGCGGAAGAATGCGCGGGGCTCGAGAACCGTTTCGGGGGATCATTCCCCGACGAGGGTTCGAATCCCTCCCCCTCCGTTGGAAGCTGGCGTGCGCCGGCCCGGAGGCATAGAGTCACTGGTCAGATGCTTGACCGCGTCACTCGACCCATTGGATCTGTGCTCGGGCATCTCGGGCGCACGGCCGGCATTCATTCGCCGCTGGCCGAGACACGGGAGGCCGAGCATCACCTCCATGACGCCGTCGGGGCCGCGCACCGCGCTACCGATTCGTTGGAGAGCCACATCGCCGCCGTCGAGGCGCTCGTCGAGGCGCTCGTTCCGCTTGCGGAGTCGCTTGCGCCCCTCGGCCAGTCACTGCCCCCGCTCACCGATTCCGTCACGCGTCTCAGCGAGCAGATCGGCGAGCTGCTGCGGGTCACGGCCCCGCTCGCCGCTGCGGAGCGCGAGGTTTCACGGGTCGAGCATCTCTTCGGGCGGCGGCGGTCCCAGCCGCCGCCCTCGGATCGCCCGTAGCGCCTACGGCCACCGGGGTGGGCACCTTTTCGCCGGCTGCTTGCCGCCGAGTTCAGAGCCGACCCTGAACGTCTCGCTACCGCCGCGCAGCGAAGAACGCCCGCAGCAGCGATGCGCTCTCACCGGCCAGTAGCCCGCCACCGACCTCGGGTCGGTGGTTGAGCTCGGGTCGGGCCAGCAGGTCGAGCACGCTGCCCGCCGCCCCGGCCTTGGGGTCAGCGGCGCCATAGACGACGCGGGGGACCCGGGCCAGGACGATGGCCCCGGCGCACATCGGGCACGGCTCAAGCGTCGCGTAGAGCACCGTCTCGGCCAGGCGCCAACTCCCCAGGTGGCGAGCGGCCTCGCGTACGGCGAGGATCTCCGCGTGGGCGGTGGGATCGCCGACGCGCTCGCGCTCGTTGTGGGCCGCCCCGATCACCTCTCCGCCGTGGACGACCACCGCGCCCACGGGAACGTCGTCGTGCTCGAGGGCAAGCTCGGCCTCGCGCAGGGCGAGGCGCATGAAGTACTCGTCGCGGGGGAAGAAGCGGTTCATCGCCGGATCGGCGACCCCTCGTGGTTGGCGCGTTCCCGCGCGCGGCAGTCGCCGGAAGGGGGCGCGCGGGGTCGAACCTACCTCAGCTCAATGTGGACCAGAGATACTTTGACCCCGAGATCTTGTCTCAAGCGTCACCGTCGCCCGTCTTTCCCGTGCTGCTCGCCCACCCTTCCCTCATCTCCCCTCTCCGCCGCCTGCTCCCGGTCTTGCTCCTGGGCGCCCTGGTTGTCTCGGCGACCGACTGGACGGTGGCTGACCAGGCCCAGGCCCAGGCGATCGCCGGAGTGGCGACCGCCCCGGGTCGAGTGGTCTTCGGCTTCGGGCCGGGCACCGGCCCGTCCCGGCGGGCGCGTATCGCCCGGGCGCTGGGCCTGCGGGAGATCGAGACGATCGGCCACCTCAGCCGCGTCGGGCACCTTGACTCCCAGCGGGGCGTGGACGCCACCGTGCAGCGCCTGCGCCGCACGCGCGACGTGGCCTTCGCCGCGCCGGACCCGATCGCCCACGCCGACGGCCTGATCCCCAACGACCGCGGGCCGCTTGGCTCGACCGTCCCGGGCGCGTGGCAGACGATCCAGTGGAACTTCCTCGCCCCGGCCGGCGTCGACGCCCCGGATGCCTGGGCCAACCTCGTCGCGGACGGCCGGCCCGGCGGGAAGGGGGTGGTGATCGCCGTGCTGGACACCGGCGTGGCCTACGAGGACCGGGGCAGATTTCGCCGCTCTCCCGATCTCGCTCCGACGTCGTTCGTCCGAGGCTATGACTTCGTCAGCCACAGCGCCCATCCCGACGATCGCAACGGCCACGGAACCCACGTGGCCTCGACGATGGTCGAGGCCACGGGCAACGGCCTGGCCCTCACCGGCCTGGCCTACGGGGCCCGGGTCATGCCCATCCGGGTGCTCGACAGCCAGGGCGACGGAACGGCGTCGGTCATCGCCCAGGGCATGCGCTTCGCGGTGGCCCACGGTGCGCAGGTGATCAACCTGTCCCTCGAGTTCTCGAGCTTCACCCATGCCGGGGAGATCCCCGACCTCCTGCGCGCCATCCGCTACGCCCACCAGCACGGCGTCCTCGTGGTGGCTGCGGCCGGAAACGAGGCCGATACCGTCGTCGCCTACCCGGCCCGGGCCAGCAACGTCGTCGCGGTCGGAGCCACCACCGAGCACGAGTGCCTGGCCGACTACTCAGACATCGGACGCGGGCTGACCCTCGTCGCTCCGGGCGGCGGCGACGACGCTGCCCTGGCCGACCCGCACTGCCGCCCCAACGGGCCGGGCGGCCGACCGATCTACCAGCTCACCCTGCTGGGGTCAGACCCGCAGCGTTTCGGCTTCCCCAGCGACTACATCGGAACTTCGATGGCGGCGCCACACGTCTCGGCCACCGCCGGCCTGGTCATCGCCAGCGGCGTGATCGGCGCTCATCCGTCCCCCGACGCGCTGACCCGGCGCCTGGAGCAGACCGCGCGCGACCTCGGGCCGCCGGGCTACGACCACCAGTACGGGTGGGGATTGGTCAACGCAGCGACGGCGACGGCCCCGGGCCCGGCACAACCGGCCGGTCCGACCAACTAGGGTTCACCGCGGCAGGACGGGCCACCAGGACGCTTGTCGTCGACCCTCAGCTCGTGCGGATGATGAGCACCGAGCAGGGGGCGTGATGGGAGACCTTGTTGGGCACTGAGCCCAGCACGAAGCGCTTGGCGCCGGTCATGCCCTTGTTTCCCACGATGATGAGGTCGGCTCGCTGCTCCTCGGCGATGTCGCGGATCGCATCGGCCGGGTCGCCCTGGCGGCAGAAGGTCTCCACCTTGATCCCGGCCTTCTCGGCCTGGTCGGCCGCCTCCTTGAGCGTCGCGTCGACGTCCTCCCGCGGGTTGACCGACCACTGGACGTCCCCGGGAATCTCGCGGCTCTCCTCGCGCAGGCGCTGGTTGGACACCGGCTCGTAGGCGCTGACCACCTGGAGGGTCGCGTCGAGCTTCAGGGTCAGATCGATGGCCTGCGCCACCGCCTTGTGCGCCGTGTCCGAGCCGTCGGTGCCCACCAGGATCGATTCGAACATGACCTCTCCTCACCCGCCGTTTTCAACGGCGCCGATCATATCCGGGGTCGCCGCGAGCCAGCGCGCCCCCGCCGGGCGCGGATGGCCTAGACCAACTTGACGACGGCGATGACCATCCCGGCCAACACGGCCACGACGATGACCACCTGCATCCACACCCAGGTCGGAGACACGGGTGCAGGGTAGGCCAAGCGGCCGGTCGCCTCGCCGGCGCGAGCACCGGCTCCCCGAGCCGACAGCTCAGGGATCGTCGGGGGCGCGGAGCACGGCAGAGATGGTCAGCAGCAGGACCTTGACGTCGAGCCAGAGCGTCCAGTTCTCGATGTAGTAGTTGTCCCACTCGACCCGATCCGAGAGCGAGGTCTGACCGCGGAAGCCGTGGACCTGGGCCCAGCCGGTGATGCCCGACCTGACCCGGTGGCGCTCGGAGTAGCGAGCGACGTTCTGCCGGAAGAGCTCGACGTACTCAGGGCGCTCGGGCCGGGGTCCGACCAAGCTCATCTCTCCCCGCAGGACGTTGAAGAGTTGGGGCAGCTCATCCAACGAGCTGCGCCGCAGCCAGCGCCCGATGGGCGTGCGCCGGTCGGTCCCTTCGACCCCTCCGGGGGCCGCACCGCCTGAGGGGAGGAACTCGTCGTCCTCGACCTGCTCGCGCATGGAGCGGAACTTGAGAAGGTCAAAGACCTGGCCGTCGCGCCCGACACGGCGCTGGCGGAAGAGGACGGGCCCAGGCGAGGAGAGCCGCACGGCCAGCGCCAGGGCCAGCAGCAGGGGACCCAGGGCAACGATACCGGCGAGGGCCGAGAGCCGGTCGATCACGTGCTTGAGGGCAAACTCGAACCCCCGGGGATCGATCGAGCGCAGCCCGAGCAGCGGCAGGCCACCGAGGTGCTCCAGCTTGACCCGCTCGTTGATCGTCTCGAACAGCCGCGGGACCAGGGACACCTCGAGCCCGAGCTCCTCGCACTCGCGCACGAGAGGGACCATGCGATTGTCGGACTGGCCGACGAAGGCGAGAATGACGTGCCGGGCCCCGGTGGCCTGGGCCACCGAGGCGAGCTGGTCGGGGCCGCCGAGGACGGGAGCGCGCCGGTCGGCCACCTCGACGCTGGGAGCGGGGTCGGCATCCAGGAATCCGATGGGCACCAGCCCGTACTCCGGCTGCTCCTCCAGGCGGCGAGCCACCTGAGCGCCCACGATGCCGGCCCCGACGATCAGCGCGGTCCGCCCGAGCAGCCCGCGGCGGCGGGCGCGGCGCTGGCTGAGGGCAAGCAGGATCCGTCCGGCGCCGAGATAGACCAGGCCGAAGAGCCAAACCCGGGCCAGCAGCGGCCCGGGGCGCGCAGCTGGATCGGTGAGGGCATCGATGGCCACCACGGCCATGGCGGCGATGGAGATCGAACCCACCACCGGCCCGATCCCCTCGAGGATGACGATGCGCAGCCGGCGGCTGTACAGGCCTCGGCGCTGGAGCAGGAAGATGGTCAGCAGGGGAAAGACGCTGAGCAGGACCCCGCGCCCGTGCACCTCGACGTGGGCGGCGCGGGCCCCGAGGATGCCGGCCAAGAGGGCAGCGGCGAGCATGAGGACGTCGACGCTGAGCCGCAGCCACGTGAAGCCGGGGCCGTCCAGCATCCAGGCGGCATCGACCCGGCCAGGGCCGTGGTGTCGTGACCCGCGAAGAAGCCCGGCGCGACCACTCCCCCCCGAACCCGGCGATGGAGCCCCCCGGGGACTCTCCGCTTGCCTGGTGTCTTGGCTTGCCATCACCGACTCTCCGAGATCTCAGCCTGACGGAGCCACCGGCGCCACCCAGCCCGATCTCCTCGCGCCGCCGGTCCGTGGACTCCGGAGTGTGCCACGAGCTGGCCACGTGACCCTCCACCATCGGCCGGACGGATCAGAGGCCGGGTAGCGTGATGCGCAGGAGCTCTGCGCGGCCGCCGACGGGTACGAGCGCCTCACCCCCGGCTGCGGCCGGGACAAGGAACAGCTCGCCCGACCCGAATGGGGCATCAGCGAGCACTACGGCCCCGCTCAGCACGCAGATCACGGCGCACTCCCCGAGCTCGCTGACGCGCCGAGGCTCCTCGAGGACCCAGCGCGCGATCGCGAAGTAGTCGTTGGCCACCACCGTCTCCCCGGCGTCAAGATCCTGCCGCACCGGCTCGATGTCGCCGAAGTCGATGCAGCGCAGCGACTGCTCCACGTGCAGCTCCCGCGGACGCCCGTCGAGACCGGGGCGGTTGAAGTCGAAGACGCGGTAGGTGGTGTCCGAGCTCTGCTGAACCTCGACGATGAGGCAACCGGCACCGATGGCGTGGACGCGGCCGCTGGGGATGAAGATCGCGTCTCCGGTGCTGACCTCGATGCGATGCAGCAGCGCCGAGACGTCCTCGCCGGCGCGCAACGTCACCTCGAACGCCGCCCGCGTGACCCCGCGGCGCAACCCGGCGTAGAGATGGGCGCCGGGCCCGGCGTGGGCCACGTACCACATCTCGCTCTTGGGCTCGCCGCCCAGCTCGGCGCTCAGATGCTCGGGTGGGTGCACCTGGACCGACAGCGTGTCACTGGCGTCCAAGAGCTTGATGAGCAGCGGGAAGCGGTCACCCGCGCCGGCCGCGTGCGCGCCGAAGAGCTCCTCGCGCAGCTCGCCGCGCCAGAGCTCGTGCAGGGTGCGGCCGGCCAGCGGTCCGGCACGCACCGTGCTTTGCGCGTCGGCCCGGTCGACGAGCTCCCAGGACTCCCCGACCACCGCGCCCACGGGCAGGTCCTTGCCGTAGCGCTCGGCCAGCCGGCGCCCCCCCCAGACGCGCTCCATGAACAGCGGCGCGAAGGCGACGGGCCCGGACACTGCCTCCCCGGGGATCACGGTCGGGGCAACCTAGCGACCAGACCGGCCGGCCCCGGGCGTCGTGAGCCTCGGGCGGCTCCGGATGCTTGTCGCTCCGGGATGCGATGGCCTGGGAATCTCCTCCGCCAGCACGCGATCTTGCGGCCCCCCGCCAGACGACGACTACCGTCCCGCGCCGGATGCGACCGGCTCGTCCTCTGCTGCTCAGCGGCACCCTCGCCCTGGCGGCCACGCTGGCGCTCGGACCGCTGCCTGGTCGCAGCACGCAGCCGGCCCGCGCGGCCGACATCAACGCGCTCCGCGGCACAGTGGCCGGTGCGAACCAGCGACTCGGGCGCCTCCAGGGAGCTTTGGACCCGCTGGAGGCCCGCCTGGCGGCGGTCCAGGGCCGCCTGGACACCGTCCGAGCCGACCTGCTGGCGACCCGCCAGCAGCACGCCGAGGCCGAGATCCGGCTCGCCCAGCTCCAGGCCGCACTGGACTCAGACCAGCAGGTTCTGGGCCGCCAGCTCGTCGCCTCCTACGAGTCCGCACCACCCGATGTCGTCACGGTCGTCCTCGAAGCGCACGGGTTCGCCGACCTCATCGAGCGCGTTGACTTCATCAAGCGGGTGGCGCGGCACAACACCGACGTCACCCAGCGCGTCAAGCAGGAGCGCCAATCGGTCATCGGCCTGGCCATCCGTCTCGGACAGCTCCAGACCCGGCAGGAACGTGACGCCCGAGTGGTGTTCGCCGAGCGCCAGGCGCTGGCCGTGATTCACGTCCGGCTGCTGGATCGCAAGATCGCCCTGGAGCGCACGCGGAACCGAGCGGCGTCACAGCTTCACCGGCTGGAGGCCCAGCGGGCCGCCTACGCCCGGGCGGCCGCGCGCGCGGCCGGCGGCGCGGTGGCCCCGACGACGGCCGGGCCCGTGCAGGCGATGAGCGGCGGCGGCTTCACCTTCCCCCTGCCCGCCGGCGCGGCTGTCGGCCCGGGAAGCTGGAGCGAGGACCAGGGCGTCGACATCTCCGCCCCCGGCAACACGCCGCTGCTCGCGGTGGGAAGCGGGACCATCGTCCTGCACGGGATCGGGGGCTTCGGCCCCAGCGCCCCGGTGCTGCACCTCGATGATGGCCGCTTCGTCTACTACGGACACGCCGGCCCCGGGAACATGGTGGCGGTCGGAACACACGTCAGCGCCGGCCAGGTCATCTCCGAGGTGGGCGCGGGCATCGTGGGCATATCCACCGGGCCGCACCTGGAGATCGGCTTCTCCGACGCGAGCGGCACGCCGGTGCCGTCGACATCGTCGACGATGCACGCGCTGCTGCTCTCCTCCTACCACGGCTGATCCGGCCAGCCCCGACCACCCCCCGCCGGCGGACGGCGGGGGGCCCAAGCGGACGATGAGCGTAGCTAGGAGCTCTTGCGCGACGCGATCTTGCGCGAGATCGCCACGCCAGCGGCGACGCCCCCCCCGAAGGTGGTCGACGCCACGACCAGTCCCGTCTTCAGACGCTGATTGGCCGCCTTTCTCTTCGCCGCCTTGCGCGCCTTCTTGCGCGCCTTGCGCGCCTTGCGCGAGACATCCTGGACGGTGTCCGACGCGGCGCACTGGACGCGGTCGGCGGTGTCGGACACCGCGCTCTGCACGGTGCCAGACACGTCGTCAGCCGCGCCGGTCACCTTGTCCCGGGCGCCACGGAAGCGTCCCTTGACCTTGGCCTTGGCCACCAAGGCCGCGGCGCCCTTGCCAAGATCCTGACCGGGCTCGGTGTTGCCGTTCTCGTAGGCCGCCGCGCGCTCTGAGCGGCGCTGCTTCGCACCCATGGAAGGTCCTCCTCGTGTTCGGCGCCCGGCGCGGGCGTGCGGATGGAATCCGGCATCCAGCACTGGCTGGCTACCCGTGCGCGAATAGGCGGAAACGGCGGCTCGACGCTTAGCCGTACTGCACCGGCGCGAGCCCAGCCCCAAGCGCTGCACAACCCTACCGGCACGAGCGCCGGCGTGTCACACGCTGCGGGTCAGGCCTCCGTCGACCAGCAGCGCGGTTCCGGTCACGTACGACGCCCGCGCCGAGCACAAGAATGCGGCGGCGGCGGCGAGCTCTTCCGCCATCCCGAGCCGACCGGCGGGCACCTGCTCGGCCGCGGCCCGCTCGGCGCCCTCCCGTGATCCGGCGAGGCCGAAGACGCGCTCGGTGGCTATGCGACCGGGGAGCACCGAGTTGACGGTGATGCCGTCGCTGGCCAGCTCGCGCGCCAGCGTCTTGAACGCAGCAAGCGTCGCCGAGCGCTCGGCGTTGGAGAGCATCAGCGCGGCGATCGGCTCGCGCACCGACGAGGAGGCGACGTTGAGGATCCGTCCCCCGCCGCGGTCGCGCATGCCGGGCACGACCCGTTGAATCAGCGCCATCGGAGCAAGGACCAGCGCCCGGTGGGCGTCGTCCCACTGCTCGGGGGTGAAGCCGAGCGGGTCGGCCCCGGCCGGCGGACCCCCCGTGTTGCAGACCAGGACGTCAACGGGTCCGAGCTCGGCCTCGACGTGGTCGACCAGGGCGCCGGTGGCCTCGAGGTCGGCCGAGTCGTGCACGAAGCCCCGGGCGCCGATCTCGACCGCCGCCGCCCCGATGCGCTCCGCCGAGCGCGAGGCGACGGCAACGCGGGCGCCCTCGGCGACCAGCTCGGCAGCAATCGCCCGGCCAATGCCGCTGGAAGCACCGGTGACCAGCGCCACCCGATCGGCGAGCCCGAGGTCCATGCGGTCCTAGGCGGGGGCTGGGGACCGCAGCCGACGCGGGACGAGAGCGGCGCACCAGGTGGCGAAGATGCCGAGGGCGAGCACCGTTCCCAGCCAATGCACGCCGGCCAGGACCGCCAGCGCGCTGGGAATCCCCGACACGGCGGCGCCCGCCAGCACGATGAGCGCCGGTAGGCCGAGGACCCGAGCCGTGATCAGCGCGCAGATCCCCCACGCCGCCGGCCCGACGAGCGAGCCCCAGTCCGTGAAGAACCGATGCGGCGCGAGGGCGGCAAGGGCGACGGCGAGCACGGCCACGGCGACGCCCTGGATCACGGCGGCGCGCCAGAGGGTGGGTCGGTGAAGAACCGGCACGGCGCGCCATTCTTGCAGCGCGCGCCGGTGAGTCCGCCACGGCCGCCGGGCGCGCTCAGACGCGGACGCCGAGGTCGCGCTGACGCTCTCGGCGCCGGCGAAGGCCCAGCTCGGCCTCCAGTGCCTCGAGCTCGTGGCGACGGTCGCGCACCAGCTCGAGCTGGGTGGTCAGATGGCCCATCGCCTCATCGAGGATCTCCGCCCGGCGGGCGTCGGACTCGCTGGCATCCCACTCGCGGCGCAGCTCGGCCCGAGCCGACTCGGCCTCCAGGAGGGTTCGCAGCTGCTCGAGGGAGAGGCCGAGCAGCTCCTTGAGCCGGACGATCTCGCGGACCTGCTCGACCACGCGCGTCCTGCGCATCGGCGAAGTAGCCGAGCAGACGGGGGTGACGCCGCGCACCATCCGCTATTGGGAGGAGATCGGGCTGCTGACCGGCGCCGAGGGCCGGCCGTCCGGCGGTCATCGCGTCTATGGACCGGCTGATGCGCCGGTGGTAGCGGACCCGCGGGCACGTCGTCCGCGCCCGCGCGCCCGGCCACCGCTGCCGGCAGCGTGCGATGAGCGCCGCCGCGCCGACACCACGCGTCGTCCGGGTGGCCCAGCCGATCGAGGGACCCAACCTGGCCGTGGGCGCCGAGGCGCCGGCCGGGATAGGACGCGGGTGGTGCGGGAGCGAAGACATCGAGGGCGAAGGTACCGGCCACCGAGTTGTCCAGCTGGGCGACCCGGATGAGGTAGCTGGTGCCCTTCTTGGCCCGAAAGTTGACCGAGCCTCGCGTCGAGATTGCCGCTCGCCTTCAGTTGAACGGCGATGCGTCCGTTGGTCTGGGCGTCACAGCCGTACCAGACCGAGCCGGAGACGCTGCCGCACTCAACCGGGCGCTCAGACGGCTCGAGCGTCGAGCCGACCGTCGTCCCGTTGACGCTGGCCGGCAGGCTGCCCAGGCTCTGGAAGCTGCGCGGTTGTCGTTGCCGGCGCTGACGCGGCCAGCGTCGCCCCCGACTCGACCAGCAGGCCGGCGAAGGCGAGCAGTGACGTGAGCAGGAGGGCCAGCTTTGCGGATGCCGGAGCACTAACCGACCCCGCAGCCAGATGGCGCCCGGGCGGGCGCGGTCAGCTCCCGGACGAGCTCTCCTCGACGTAGCGTCGGAGGTCCTCGACCGCCTGACGCAGGACGGCCTTGCGAATCACGGCCACGACCGGACGCGGGACGAAGCGTCCCGGGTCGACGCTTATGGTCACCGTGACCTCGGTGCACCCGGGCTCGCGCTCGTCGAAGGTCCAGCCCCCGCGGAAGCTGCGGAAGTCACCGTCCAAGTACTCGCAGTCCAGCCGCACCGGAGCCTCCCAACGGTTGGCCAGCCGGTAGCGGACAGTCCTCACCCTGGCGTCCACCTCGTACTCGACGACCGCCCCGCTGCCGTCGGCGTCACGCGAGACGACCGTGCAGCGACTCACCGCCCGCTGCCATTCGGGCAGGCGCTCGAAATCGGTGAGGGCATCGAAGCAGCTCTGGGCCGATCCCCTGACCATCACGCACTCGGTGCCCTCGTACTCGGCCACGAGGCACACCGTAGGCGAATCCGCTGCCTTCCCCTCCGCCCGAGACCGTCCGGACGGAGGGGTCGGAGACATCCAGCTCAGTGACGCGCCCGTGTCACCACGCGTGCAGCGCCCGCGCAGTGATCAGGCCGGACCCATCGGCCCCGACGGCGTTGGTGTCGATGTGCACCAATCCACCGAGCAGGCCGTTGAGGCCGCTGCAGAGGCGGCGCACAACCGCGCAATGGGGGCCGGGATACACGCGGTCGAACGTGCCGGACGTGCCCCCGCTGCCCCGTCCGGGTACCGTAGGGAACGGGTCGATGGCAGCTTCCGACCGGAATCGGACCGACACATCGCCGCGCTTTCGCCCGGCCGTCACCTCGGTGCGCGAGCGCACGCTCAGCGACCTGGCCATGGCCGCGCCGCTGACGGCGGCCGGAGCCCTGGCGGGCGACGCCATCGTCATCCTCGACGTGCTGCTCGCCCTCGGCGCCTTCGTGCTTGCCTTCGGTGCTCGGCACGGGGTAGAGGCCCACCTCGCCCTGCGCGCGCGGCGACCGGTCCCGGCCCACGCCCAGTGCCGCGCCGAGGAGCCCACCCTGCGCGCGGTGGCCACCCACTGGTGGCAGGAGGCCCTGCTGGGAGTGGGCATGCTGACGCTGGCCATGCTCGTGCACCGTGGCTCGGTGGGCATGCTGCTGCTCATCGCCGCAGGCTTCTTCGCGGGACGGGCGAGCGGCAACGCTCTCGAAGCCCACCTGCTGGCCCGATGGGAGCGCGCCTCGGGCACCGGCCTATGGGTGTGGAGCCAGGAGCGCTGGTACAGCGGGCGACACCTGTTCGCCGGCTTCGACTTCCACGAGCGCGACTTCGACCCCGCCCCGCCCCCGGTCACGACAGCCCCGCCTCCGCGCGCGCCGCTGGCCCGCTGACGCCGGGAGGGTCCCGCGTCGAGCGGGTAAGGCACGTCCCGGCTCAGGGCACGACGACCGACCACGGCTGCACCCGGCGATCGGTGACCAGCCCATGGACGACGTAGGGGTCCTCGGCGCAGAACGCGACGATCTCCTCGGCCTCCGCCACCGAGAACGCAAACGCGGCCCCCTGCGGAGGGTCCCCCAGGGCCCCGGCCATCACCAACCGTCCGGCCTCGTGCCAGCGTCGCACCAAGGCGAGGTGAGCCTCTCGGTGCGGTATCCGGCGCTCGACGATGTCCGGCACGTAGTCGTAGAGCAGCAGCTGCAGGCTCCGGGCCACGCCGGCGAGGCTAACGGCTCGCCTCCGAGACGGTCGCGTCCCAGATTCCCGCTCGCCCTATCCTGGTGCGATGTCCCCGCCCTCCCGGCCCCCTCTGCTCGACGGCCACGGTCGCCGGATCGCCGACGTCCGCGTTTCGATCGTTGACCGGTGCAACTTCCGCTGCCAGTACTGCATGCCCGCCGAGGGGCTGCCCTGGCTGGATCGCGCCGAGCTGTTGAGCTTCGAGGAGATCGAGCGCCTGGTGGGGCTGCTGGCCTCGATGGGCGTGGGCGACGTGCGCCTGACCGGCGGCGAGCCGCTGGTCAGGCGCGACGTGGCCCGCCTGGTCGGCATGGTCGCGGCGCTGCCGGGCGTTTCCGACGTGGCGATGACGACCAACGGCTACGCGCTCGCCCGCCACGCCGCCGCGCTGGCGCAGGCCGGACTACGCCGGCTCAACGTCTCCATCGACTCCCTCCAGCGCGACCGCTTCTACGCCATCACGCGCCGCGACGCGCTGCCCCAGGTGCTCGAGGGCCTGGCCGCCGTCGCGCGACATCCCCAGATCGCCCCGGTGAAGATCAATGCCGTGGGCCTGCGCGGGTTCAGCGAGCAGGAGGCGATCCCCTTCGCCGAGTTCGCTCGCTCCAACCCGTTCGAGGTGCGCTTCATCGAATTCATGCCCCTCGACGGCGATCGCTCGTGGCGGCCCGAGGCGGTGCTCACCGGTGCCGAGCTGCGCGAGATCATCGACGCCGTGTATCCGCTCGAGGAGCTCGAGCGTGAGGCCTCGGCCACCGCGCGCGTCTTTCGCTTCGCCGAGGGGGAGGGCCGGATCGGGTTCATCGACCCGGTCAGCGAGCCGTTCTGTGCCGACTGCAACCGCATCCGCCTGACCTCCGACGGCAAGCTGCGAACGTGCCTGTTCTCCGTGGCCGAGACCGACCTGCGGGCGCCGCTCCGCGCTGGGGCCGGAGACGACGACCTCGAGGAGGTCATCCGCGAGGCGGTGTGGGCCAAGGCGCTCAAGCACCGCGTGGGTGAAGCTGGCTTCACGCCGCCGCCGCGGACCATGAGCGCGATCGGCGGCTGATGCCCTTTCACATCGAGGTCCGGCGCGGCGCCTTCCAGCGCGCCCGAGCGTTCAACCTCGACCAGGACCGGATGCGTCGCGGTGTGCTCGAGCCATGGGCGCGCGGGCTGCGCCTCACCCTGGGCGACCGCGAATGGGATCCGCGGGACTGTGCCCTGCGGATCATCGAGGGGCCCGAGCTCTCCAGTGCCGAGCTGGGCCTGGGCCAGGGATGGAACCGAGCGGAGCGCACCGGGCGGGACGCGACCCGCGGGCTGCTCGACGGGCTCGCCGTCGCTTCAAACCCGGTGACCCCGTCCGGTGCCGGCGCTCCGCCGAGAATCGCCGTGCTGGCCGAAAGCCTGGCTGTCGGCCGAGAGCTCTCGGCGCGGCTGGCCGAGCACGGCGCGCGAGCCGTCGAGTGGGCCTCGGTGCGCGAGCGCCTTCTCATCGACGGTCCCCGTGCGGCGCCCGCGGGGGTGGTCCTGGTGCTCGAGCCCGCGCCGTTATCGGGCGCCTGGCTGTTTGACGCGGGGCTGGCCATCGGCGCCCTGGGATCACGCGCCGTGGTGGCCCGCCGCGGCGACGCACCCGTGCCCGAGGAGCTGCACGGGGTCGCGGTTGTCGACATGGGCGCCGACCCCGCCGCCGCTGCCGCCGACCTGCTGGCCCGGCTGCACGCCGGAGGCGGCCCCGCCCCCGGCTGAACGCCGGAGGCGGGGAGGCGGGGCGGCGCCGGTGTCCGGGGCGCGGTAGTAGGACCTACGCGGCGCTGAGCGCGCGGGTGCCGAAGCGCACCGGGGTCCCGCGCGGGACCATCAGGACGGGGCAGGTCGACGTGTCGATGGCGTACTCCGCGGCAGCGCTGAGGGTCAGGAGTCCCGAGGGCGCCTCGGGCCGGGAGCCGACGATGAGCAGGTCGACCTTCTCATCGCCCTCGACGGCGACTGTTGCCCCGAGGACGTCGGCCAGAGAGTGGGCCGTCTGCTCGGAGGCGGCGTCCTCGACGCCGGCCAGCACGCCGATGCGGCCGACGGTGACGTCCTCGCGGCTACGCAGCCCGGCCGGGGCCAGGGCAACGGCGACGCGGCCGCCGCGCAGCAGGCGCTGGGCGGAGGTCCCGGGCTGGACGGCGCCGCGCGCGGTGCGGTACTCAGAGCCAAGCACGACGAGATCGGCGTCCTCGCGCTCGGCCAGCTCGTGCAGCCCGTCACCAGTCGAGGCGTTAATCACCACGTGGCGCTCGGCGTCGGGCACCCCGATGATCTCGGCGCCTCGGTCCAGCAGGGCCTGCGCCTTGTGGGCCTCGACCTCGTCGCGGCGAGGATCGGGGGTGGGGAAGTGGCGGACGTAGGCCAAAGCCACGGAGGCACCGGCGGCGGCGAAGACGCGGCCGAGCGCAAGAGCGTCGTGGTCGTTGGCGGTGTCGTCGTAGGACACGATGATCTTCGGGGTCATGGTCCTGCCTTTCACTTGGCTTGATCAGATCTCTCGTTGGTTATGCCAGGAGGGTGCCACCGTTTTGCCATCAGCACAAATGGAGTTGATGATCCTCGGAATAAGCTGTGGTGATGCTCAACGTACAGCGGCTCCGGGTCCTGCGCGAGGTCGCCGCGCGCGGGTCGTTCTCCGCCGCCGCCGAGGCGCTGTCCTACACGCAGTCGGCCGTCTCCCAGGCCGTGGCAACGCTGGAGGCCGAGACCGGCGCCACCCTGCTGGAGCGGGATCGCCGTGGCGTGCGACCCACCCCCGCCGGGACGGCGCTGGTGGCCCACGCCGATGGCATCCTTGCCCGCCTGGAGGCGGCCGAGGCCGACCTGGCGGCCATCGTCGGGGTCCGCGGAGGCCGGCTGCGCATGGCGTCCTTCCCCACCGCCGGCGCGACGCTGATGCCGCTGGCCATCGCTAGGTTCGACGCCGAGCATCCCGAGGTCGAGCTGAGCCTCGCTGAGGGCGAGCCGGACGAGATCGGCCCGCGCCTGCTGGCCGGCGAATTCGACCTGGCCCTGCTGTTCGAGTTCCCTGGGGTGGGCGGAAGGCTGGCCACGGGTCTGGAGCGCCGCGAGCTGCTGGAGGACCCCATGCACGTCGCCCTGCCCGCCGGGCACCCGCTGGCCAGAGCGCGCACGCTGCGTCTCGATGAGCTGCGCGACCAGGCCTGGGTGCAAACCTCCGCGCACAGCCCATGCGCCCGGCATGTGGTGCGCTCCTGCCACGCGGCAGGCTTCGAGCCGAGCGTGTCGTTTGAGAGCGACGACTACCAGACCGTCCAGGGCCTGGTGGCCGCCGGCGTGGGCGTCGCGCTGATCCCCCAGCTCGCGCTGTCGGGGGTGCGCGACGACATCATCGTGCGCGCGCTGCATCCGCGCAGCCCGGTGCGCAAGGTCATCGCCGCCGCCCGGCGGGGCGGCGGATTGCTCCCGGCCGCCTCGGCCATGCTCGAGATCCTCGATCGGGTCGGGCGCGAGTACCTCGAAGCGCGGATCGAGCCGCAGGCGGCGTGACTGACGCGCGGCCCGAGCCCGGGTGCCCGGCGCCCGCCCGGGCCGGGCCTCCCTCCCGGCCCGCTGGTCAGAGTTGGGGCGGCACAGCCGCCCCAATCCCCGAGGGCGGCACGGCCGCCCCACCCGTGGGCGGAGGCGGCCGTGGAGCGGCTGGGCGGCTAGCCGGGTGTGCCGGCGGGCGTTCCCGCCCCCGCTGGCGCGGGTGTCGGCGGCGGCGTCCATCCCGCGAGGCCGGACGGGTAGCCGAGCGACGGCACGTCGGAGGGGTAGACCTCGTGGCCGTGGACGGCCAGGTCGCCCTCCTCCATGTCCTTCTCGCTCATGCGCAGCGGGACGAAGAGGCCGACGAGCTTGAGGAGCAGGAACGTCCCGACCCCCGAGAACACGATCACCCACAGCCCGGCCAGCAGCTGCCACTTCAGTAGCGTGGCGTCGCCGTAGACCAGACCCTTGAGGCCCGGCAGCGAGGCAGTACTGCCCTGACCGGGGTACTCGATGATGTTCGGGTCGGCGAACACCCCGGTCAGCAGACCACCGGACAAGCCGGCAAAGCCGTGGGTGTAGACCACCCCCAGGGTGTCGTCGACGTTGCGAAACGGTCGCATGCGGCTGAGGTAGTTCAGCGCGAAGTACACGATCGTGGTGCCGATGAGGCCCATGAAGATCGCGCCCCAGCCGTTGACGAAGCCGGCCGCCGGGGTGATGACGACCAAGCCGGTGATCATCCCGTTGACCGAGCCCAGCAGGGTCGGCTTGCGCTTCGTCGCGTAGTCCCAGGCCACCCAGCCCAGGAAGGCCACCGCGGCGCAGATGTTGGTGTTGAGCACGGCCGACGCGGCGTCGGCCCCTGCGTAGTAGGGGTCACCACCGTTGAAGCCGTTCCAGCCCATCCACAGCAACCCGGCACCGGTGGCCACCATCAACAGGTTGTTGGGAGCATCGACCTCGCGGTCACGCATGAGTCGCGGCCCGATCACCGCCGCCGCCACGAAGCCCGACACGCCCGCCGCCAGGTGGATCACGTACCCGCCGGAGAAGTCCAACGCGCCCTTCTGGGCAAAGAACCCGCCGCCCCAGATCAGGAAGGCGTTGACCGTGTAGATGAGGCTCGCCCACAGGATCACGAACGGGATCCAAGCCTTGAAGTTGAAGCGCCCGAGAACCGAGCCGAGCATGAGGATCGGCGTAATGGCCGCGAAGACGAACTGGAAGTAGGCGAGCGTCGCCGTCGGGAAGTGGAACGACGGCCCGGTCGTGATGCCCGGAATCGTCGCCTGTCCCTGCTCGCCGACGTGCCCGAGGATGTCGCCGGGCTTGCCGATCATGTTGCCCAGGAAGCTCTTGGCGCCGTGAAATCCGAAGAGGTGAACCGGATCACCGAAGGACATGTGGAAGCCGTAGAGGACCCACACGAGCAGCACGAGAGCAAAGGTGACGAAGGTCAGCATCATCGCGTTCACCGACCAGCGCTTCTGCATGACGCCGCCGTAGAGCACCATCAGACCGGGCACGCTCATCAGCCCGACCAGCGTCGCCGCGGTGAGCTGCCAGGCATTGTCGCCCGGTACCAGCCAGCTGGGGTAAGCCGAATACATGGGTGGGTTCCTGCCTCCTCCGGTTTCCCGGGACTGGGATGGTTTTGCGGCCGCCCGGCTTGGAGGGGGCGGACACGCGTCCGCCCCCCGGGCAACCTCCGACGCCTGGCAGGTTGGCGCCCGCGGGCCTGCCTCGGTATGTACACGCAGCCAAAGCTCGGGGCGCCGGCGTTGTACACCGGGACAGCGACCGCGAGGTGGTCAGCCAGGCGCGCCGGCAGTCCCGGAGGCCGACGTCGGCGCTTCCGGTCCATCGCCGCGGGCACCGCCGCCCGTCCAGCAGCGTACGATGTCGCGCATGGACAGGATCCCGCGCACTTCACCGTCGTCAATGACGATGACGTGGCGAAACCCTCCGCGCACCATGTGCTCGGCGGCGACGTCGAGCGACCAGTCGGCCTCGGCGTAGACGAGATCCTGCGTCAGGTGGTCGCGGACGACCTCGCGATCGACGTCCTCTCCGCGGCCGCTGGAGCGCAGAAGGTCACGCTCGGTGATGATGCACGGACCGGGCCAATCGGGGTCCATCACCACGGCGGCACCGACGCCGCGCTCAGTCATCCGCCGCGCCGCGTCGCGCAGGGTGTGGTCGGGACCGATGGCCACGACGATCTCGTTCATTCCATCGCGAACCCGCATCGTCACGTGACCGGATCATACGCCTGCCCGGCCGATGAGCGTCGGATGCGACGGCCTAGACTCGCGGCGTGCCGCTCGAGGGCCAGTGGCAACGTCAGAACACACCGCTGCGCCGACTCGCGAACCGTGAGCGCCGCTTGCTGGCGGTGGTGGTGGCGCTGGCGGTGCTCGCCACGGCGGTGGCAGTGGCCGCGGGGTTGTTGAGCTCGCCCGCGAGGCTGGCGCCGGGATGCGTGCAGTACACCACGGCGACCGCCACGGGGGCGGCGATGGTCCACACCTGTGGTTTGGACGCCGCGCAGCTGTGCCGGATGGCGCGGAGTCGCTCCGACGCCCTCGCTCAGACGGTGCGCGAGCCGTGCCGGCGCGCGGGATACCCGTAGCCGGGTCGTTGCTCTAGTAGCGACGGCGGCGCAGCGCCGGGTCGCTCAAGGCCGGGGCCTGGAACCCGCGATCGGGCTCAACTGCATGCCGGTGGGGCCGAGAGGGCGGCGGTCCACTTGAAGATGACCCTAGCCGCCCGGGCGACTCAGTCGATGACCGCGAAGGTCATCCCCGCCCCCTGGAGGCGCTCACGCAATGCATCGCCCATGGCCACGGCGGTGGTCAACTGGCCCGCGCTGAGCGGCAGGTCGTCGTTGGCCAGGCAGAGCGCTGACTCCGAGAGCATCTTTGCCGTCTCGTCATAGCCTGGATCTCCCCCGCTCACTTCGCAGACCGCGCGAGCCTCGCCGCCCTCGCCCACGAAGCGGACCTTGAACCAGCCCTTGGCCCGCTGCTCGGGGCTGGGGCCGTCCCCGGAGGCCAGCCGGCCCATGATGAGCCGGCGCGCCGGCGGGATCTGGGCCGCGGCCATGAGGCCAGCCACCCCACCGATCATGCCCGCGGCCGCCGGCAGGCGCTTGACCGCCGCGTAGTGGCCGTAGGTGAAGTCGGGTCCGTAGCGATCCAGGGCCCGAGCCGAGCGCAAGACGACCTGGGGGTCGATGGTCGGCATCGGCACGACCCACCCCAACTCCGGCTCGCGACGCGGCACTCCCCTGATCCCACGCACGCGCCGCCCCATGGGCCGCGCCTCGACACGCCGACGCTCGCCGGCCGTCCTGGCGTAGGAGCCCACCCGGGAGAACGCCGTCATCGCCGAGTGCAGCGTGCCGCCCGACGGGCGGCCACCGGCGCGGACGAAGCCCTCGACCTTCAGCGGCACCCCCTCGGGCAGCTGTGCAACGCAGAACTGCACGCCGAGGTCGTGGGGAATGGAGTCAAAGCCACAGCAATGCACGAGCCGTGCGCCGGACTCCAGCGCGGTGGCGTGATGACGCAGATACATGAGGTCGACGAACTCGGGCTCGCCGGTCAGGTCGACGTAGTCGGTCCCCAACCGCGCACAGGCGCCCACGAGGGGCTCGCCGTAGTGGATGTAGGGACCGACGGTGCTGATCACCACCCGGGCGGACTCCGCCAGGTCGCGCAGCGACGACTCGTCGGTGACGTCGGCGTGCAGCAGGGGGACGTCGGTGCCGAGGCGGTCGGCCAGCGCCGCGAGCTTCTCGCGGTTACGCCCGGCCAGCGCCCAGCGCGTGCCCTGGGGAGCGTGACGGGACAGGTACTCAGCGGTCAGGCCGCCGGTAAAGCCTGTCGCGCCGAGCAGGACAACGTCGTGGGGGCGGTCGCCGAGCACGGACGCGGATCGTATGGCTTTGCCCGCGACGGTGCCGGCGATCCGACGTTGTCCTGCTCAGCTGCGGTGATCCTGCTCAGCTGCGGTGATCCGGTGCCACGGCGGCCGCCAGGACGGCCGTTCTGTCCTCCGCGCTCTGATCGTGCGCGAAGGGGCCAGTCGGACTCCTCTGAACCAGGTCGTGTCGGGGCGTATCCGCTTCACTGCGCCGAGCGACCGAGCGACCACGGCCACGCCCTCGACGTTGATCGAGGCTTAGTGCTTTTCGTGCGGGAGCGAGAGCTCGTCCTCACCTTCAAGGTTTTGCTGCTGCTGCTTCTTGGGGTCGTTCGACTGGAGCGCCTCGGTATCTCCCTTGACGTCCTCCTCGCGACCCTCCTTGTACGCGTGCAGCGACGTGCCCGTTGTCGGGTCCTCGTCCGCCTTGGTGTTGCCTTCTGGGTCCGGCATGCGTCGACCTCCGGTTTGGTGGCTCGAGACATAACGCCTGTCTGGGGTGCGCCCGTTCCGGCGAATACCCGCTGCGGGCTCGGCGTAAGCTCCCTCGGCGCCAGCACGACGTCGTCTCGAATCTTTCGGTCTGGTGGGCCACCCAGGGCCACCCGTTCGCGCCCGTCTGGGCATTGAGTTGTCGCTAGGCGCCTGGGTCAGTAACCACCGCTGAGGCGTCCGATCCGGCCTTGAAAATCTGCCTGCAAGCGAGCTCTCGAGGGAGGATGGCATGGCGGCGGCGGTGGCGGAGCCCCAGGGGCGGTTGGTAGAGGTCGAGCTCTCCGAGCCTGAGCGGCCGGAGCTTGCCGCGATCGCCGAGCAGAAGACCTTCCGCCCCTACGACCCCGAGCAGGTGTTGCTGATGGCGCCGGTGCTCAACGAGTGGGTCCCCGAGGACGATCTCGCCCATTTCGTCTCCGATCTGGTCGAGGGCTCGCTCGATCTCGCCGAGATCTACGCCTCCTATGAGTCCGAGCGCGGCTACCCGCCCTATGACCCGCGGCTGATGCTGAAGCTGCTCGTCTACGGCTATGCGACCGGGACGCCTTCCTCGCGCAAGCTCGAGCAGGCCACCTACCGCGACGTCGCGGTGCGGATGCTGTGCGCCGACCAGCACCCCGACTACCGCTCGATCGCCCGCTTTCGCCGCCGCCACCTCGAGGCGCTGGCCGAGCTCTTCGTCCAGGCGCTGCGGCTCTGCCAGAAGGCGGGCCTGGTGAAGCTCGGCGCGCTGGCGATCGACGGCACCAAGCTGCGGGCGAACGCCTCTCGCCACAAGGCGATGTCGTATGAGCGGATGGGAAGGGCCGAGGCACAGCTCGAGGCCGAGATCGCGGCGATCGAGGAGCAGGCGAAGGCGATGCTCGAAGATGCGGAGGCCACCGACCAGGCCGAGGACGAACGCTACGGGCCCGACCGCCGTGGCGATGAGCTGCCGGAGGAGCTCGCCCGGCGCGAGAGTCGCCTCAAGCGCATCCGCGAGGCCAAGGCGGCGCTCGAGGCCGAGGAGGCAGAGCGCGAGCGCGCCCGCCACGAGGCCGCGAAGGCGGAGGGCCGCAAGCTCAGAAAGCCCCACCCCGATGACGAGCCCCCGACCCCCAGGGCCTCCGCGCAGCGCAACTTCACCGATCCCGACTCGAAGATCATGAAGACCTCCGACGGCTCCTTCCATCAGTGCTTCAACGGCCAGGCCGTGGTCGACTCCCATGCCCAGGTGATCGTCGCCGCCGATGCCTCAGACGAGGCCCCTGACACGCGTCAGCTCGAGCCCGTGCTGGAGCAGCTCGCTGACAACCTCGAGGCGATCGAGGTCGCGCTCCCCGAGGGCGCCGAGCTCCTCGGAGACGCCGGCTACTTCTCCGAGGAGAACATCAAGACGACCAGCGCGCACGGCCTCGACCCCCACCTGGCCACCGGCCGCTTCAAGCACTCCGAGCCCCAGCCTCCCGCCCCGCGCGGGCGGATCCCCAAGGACGCCACCCCGAAGCAGCGGATGGCGCGCAAGCTGCGAACCAAGCGGGGGCGAGCCGTCTACGCGCGGCGAAAGGCGATCGTCGAGCCTGTCTTCGGGCAGATGGACACCGTTCAATCGGCGCGGCGATTGCTGTTGCGCGGCAAGTCCACCGCGCGAGCGCAGTGGCGCTTCAACTGCGCGATCCACAACCTGCTGAAGCTGCATCGGGCCGGCGGCCTGGAGCTGGTGGGCGTCGCATAGCCCATCCCCGCAGTCAATCCGAGACCGTCCGGCACCCAACGGCTCCCGCGGACCAGCCGGAGCGCACCAGATGCGACGATCACGCCTCGATGAGCCTCGCTCCCTCACTCATCGCCCGGATTCCCTTCCCCCGTCGCGTTAGCGACCCAGGCTCCTAGTAGTGCTTTGTGACTTTACTTCGATCAGCTCAAACCGGCCTGACACGACATCGACGGCGAAAATCCTGCATTGGCTCTACAGAGCCGGATCTGGGAGTGCCGGGAGCGCCGAATCC
>JAABUR0100002161.1_pt1 | contig 31391 bp, 27 predicted proteins | sample 5560091 | NCBI WGS metagenome assembly JAABUR01 (sample SAMN10711879, study PRJNA513375) | rock metagenome | isolation source: Antarctica rocks | place: Antarctica: Victoria Land, University Valley sud
GCCGTAGTAGGCGGCCAGGGGGCGCCCGGGCTCGAGGTAGTTGACGTAGGCGCCCACGGACCGGCCGCCGATCGCCCGGTGCGCGCTACCGATCCAGCTCTGGGCTGCCCGCACCGTCGCCGGCGCCGGATGCAGCGGAAGGCCGACGTACCACTGGACGGTGGCGAGGTGCCGCCGCCACGGGAATGCGGTGGCATCCACCCGCTTGTCGCTCACCGCACCCGTGAGCGGGTCGAGGATGACGGCAGCGCTGCCGCCGTGGGCAGCGCGGCGCGCCACGATCCGTGGCAACGTGTGCGCGAGCCTGTCCGGCATGCCGGACAGGACGTCGCTGCCGGCGGCGAACGAGGTGCGGGCCGAGGTGGATCCGCCGCCAAGGAAGCGGACGCCGTCGAGGAACGATCTCCGGAACGTCGACTCCGACGTCGCGTCGACGCCGATCTCCCGCTGCATGGCGGCGGCCTGGGCATCCTCGTCACCGGCCTCGCACACGCCGACGATCCGCACGCTGGTCGCACCGGGCGACGCGTCCAGGTGCAGGTTCGCCCAGACCGACCGCGGCATCGTCCGCACCCGGCGGGCCCAACCGCGCAGCACCGCCGGTGCGCGACCCCACGGGAAGCTCAGCAGGAAGAACCCCATCGGCTGCGCAGCGTGGGTCTGGTAGCGCAGCGAGGTGACGATGCCGAAGTTCCCGCCGCCCCCGCCGCGAGACGCCCAGAACAGGTCCCGGTTCTGTTCGGCGTTGACGACCCGAGTACGCCCGTCGGCGGTCACCATGGTCAGCCCGACCAGCGCGTCGCTGGTGAGGCCGTGGCGCCGGTTGTCGACGCCGAGTCCGCCGCCCAACGTCAGCCCGGCGGCGCCGACGGTCGGGCAGGTGCCGGTCGGGATGCTGCGGCCGTGGCGGGCGAGGGCGACGTGCACGGGGAACAACCCAGCCCCGCCACCGACGGTGGCGACCCGGCTGCCCGCGTCGTAGCTCACCCGGTGCATCCGGCGTACGTCGACCATGAGGGCGTCGCCGCCGGTCGAGGCGCCGACGTAGGAGTGACCGCCGGCGCGTGGCCGGGTCAACAAGCCGAACCGCTGGGCGAAGCCGATGGCCTCCGCGACGTCGTCCGCCGACGCCGCCTCGACGACCGCCAGCGGGTCAGCCCGGTCGAAGCGGGGGTTGAAGAGCACCCGGACGTCGTCGAAGTCGCTGTCGAACCGGCGGACGACGTCCCCGTCCAACGTCCGGGCCAGCGCTCGCCAGTCGGCGCGGGTCGGCCCCGGCGCACGCGCCGCAGTGGTAGGCGCGACGCTCCGGGCGCCGTCCGGCGTGGGCGGCAGCGTCGGGCTCCCTGCCGCCGACTCCGAAGGGGCAGCCGACGGTGACCTGACGGCCGGCGTGCAGCCCGACAGGGACAGCGCCACCGCTCCTTGCAGCAGACGACGCCTGCTCAGGTCGCTGCTCATACCGGTCATCCTCCCGCTGTGCCGAGGGCCGCGCGGCCCGCCGCGCGCATCACCTCGACCGGTGCCTGCTCGCAACCGGTCATCAGCTCCACCTGCCGCACGGCCTGGTGCAGCAGCAGCTCGAAGCCAGGAACAACGCTACGCCCGGCCCGCCGGGCGGCTGCCAACAACGGTGTGTCCGCCGGTTCGTAGATGACGTCGAAGACCGTCGCTGCCGCCAGTGCTGCCTGCTCGGCCACCGCCGCCTGGGCAGCGGCCGGAATGGTCGAGACGAGGACGTCGACCGCCGGGACCGCCGCCTCCAAGGGATGCACTCGCAGGCCGACACCCACCCGCTCGGCGACCGGTCGCAGCAGCTCGGCCCGCGACCGCGACCGCGCCAGTACATGCACCAGCTCAGCGCCCAGTCGGCCGAGCGCGTAGATCGCTGAGGCGGCGGTCGCGCCCGCGCCCAGCACCGCAGCCTCCTCGACGGTCTGCACCCCGGCACGGCGAACAGCCGTCTCGAGCCCGACGACGTCGGTGTTCGACCCCGCCCAGCCGTCGCCTCGGCGTACGAGCGTGTTGAGCGCGCCGACGACGGCGCCGGCCTCGTCCACCTCGGCGCAGTGACGGACCACCGCGAGCTTGAGCGGCATCGTCACCGACAGTCCCCGCCACCGCCCGTCGAGGCCGGCCATGAAGTCGTCGAGCGCGTTGACACCGACGTCATAGGTGTCGTACTCCCACGGCAGCCCGAGCGCGCGGTACGCCGCCCGGTGCAGCGCCGGTGACAACGAGTGGGCGATCGGGCTGCCCGCGACGCCGCAGCGAGGCGAGGAGCTCAGTCGCTCAGCACTCATCCGAGGTTGCGCAGTACTCGCGGTAGACCTCGACGTTGCGCAGGTGCTCGGCGTACGACGCCGCGAACCGCGTCTTCCCCGTCTTGAGGTTGACTGTGACGAAGTAGATGAAGTCGGTCTGCGCGGGCGTGAGCGCGGCCGCCATCGCCTCCTCGCCGGGTGAGTCGATCGGTCCCGGCGGCAGCCCTGGCCGCGTGTACGTGTTGTACGGCGAGTCGATCTTGCGCAGCTCGGAGGGAGCGACCACCTGACCTCGTGAGTCGGCGGCGAAGTGCAGCGTGGAGTCGAACTCCAGCGCCATCGGGACGTCCAGCCGGTTGTAGACGACGCTGGCGACCCTCTTCATGTCGGCAGACCCGGCTTCGGCCTGCACAAGGCTGGCGACTGTGACGACGTCGTGCGGGCTGTAGCCGAGCTCCGACGCCTTCTCCTCCAGCCCGAGAGCGTCCGCGTTCTCCTCGAACTTCGCCACCATCTCCTTCAACAGCCCGGCGGGGGTGGTCTTCTTCGTCAGCTCGTACGTCGACGGGAAGAGATACCCCTCAGGATCACCGTTCGCGTACGACGGCAACCCCAAGCTCGCCGCGTCGTCGTACGCAGCGCGCATCTGCTTGGTGGTGAAGTCGGTCTGCTTGACGATGCTCGCCAAGATCTCCTGCGAGCGCAGTCCCTCCGGGATCGTGACGGTCGGGTTCTTGATCAGCGAGCCCGGGTCGAGCAGCAGCCCCAACGCGCTCTCGGCCGACATCTGCTTGCGCAGCCGGTAGGAGCCTGGCGTGATCGAGGTGGCGTCGGGGTTGGCGGTGGCGGCCCCGGTGAAGGCCTGCACGCTCTTGACGACTCCCGCCTTCTCGAGGGTGACCCCGATGTCGGTGAGCGTTCCCTTCTTGATGGAGACCACCACTGACCCACGGCCGTCGCCGGCGTAGTCCTCGGGCCCGGTGAGCTTGTCCTTGATCAGCTCGACGCCCTTGACATAGGCGAAGATGCCGATGCCGACGATCACTGCAACGGCCACGAGAGCGGCAAGGCAGCCCTTGCCACGGCGATGGCCGCGGCGGTGGCTGCTGCCCAGGCCACCGACTCCGATGTCACTCACGACGACTGGATCACTTCCTGGCCTGGTGGTCGCCCCGTGGACCTTTCGGACTCGATCGCGTGCTGCAAGATCACCACGGCGGCCGCCTGGTCGACGACTGCCCGCTGCTTGCGGCCACGTCGGCCCTGCTCGCGCAGGACCCGTTCGGCACTCACCGTAGTCAATCGCTCGTCGACGAGGCGAATCGAGGCAGCTATCCGACGCTCCCGTGCAGCGGTCAGCAGCGTCTCGGCGTACGCGGTCGCCTTCACCGCCGCCGGTCCCACCCGACCCGACAGCGAGCGCGGGAACCCGACGACGACCTCGACCGCCTCGAGCTCCTGCACCAGGTCGAGCACGCGAGCCACGTCACCTTCCCCGCGGCGCACCGTCTCGACCGGTGTGGCGATCAGCGCCTGCGGGTCGGTCCGGGCCACCCCGATCCGGACGTCGCCGACGTCGATGCCCAGCCGTACGCCCGGTCTCACGCTCACTGGCCGGGAGCCGACACCGCTGCGGACACGGCCGCGCGCACGTCAGCCAGGGCGGCCGGCGCCTGGCTCGCATCCGTGCCACCGCCCTGGGCGACGTCGTCCTTGCCGCCGCCGCTGCCTCCGAGCCGGCTCGCGGCGACCCGCACCAGCTGACCGGCCCGAAGCCCCCGCTCCTGGGCGCTGTCGTTCACTGCCACCACGACGCTGGGCTTGCCGTCGACCGCTCCGACCACACTGACGACGGTCGGGCGCTCCGCACCCATCCGCCCGCGCACATCCAGCGCCAGTGTGCGTACGTCGTTTCCGGCGGCGCCGTCGGCGAAGTAGCCGACGTAGTCCACACCGGCGACGTCGTCCGGCGACGACGCCAGCTCGCTCGCCCGCGCGAGCAGGGACTGCACCCGCACCCGGTCGATCTCCTTCTCAGCGATGCGCAGTCGCTCGACAAGGTCGTGCACGCGCTGAGGCAGGTCGTGCCGGGGCACCTTGAGCGTCTCGGTGAGCTGCGCCACGAGCACGTGCTCGCGCGCCAGGAACTCATAAGCGTCGGCACCGACGAGTGCCTCGACTCGGCGTACGCCGGACCCGATGGACGACTCCCCCAGCAGCTTGATGACCCCCAGCTGCCCGGAGCGCCCGGCGTGGGTGCCGCCGCACAGCTCGCGTGCCCAGTCACCGACGGAGATGACCCGCACCTGGTCGCCGTACTTCTCGCCGAACAGCGCCATCGCACCGGTGTCGCGGGCCTGCTGCTGCGTCATCAGCTCGGCCTCGACGCCGAGGTCGGCGAGGACCAGGTCGTTGACGCGGGCCTCGACGTCCTGCAGCACGGTCGGCGGCACCGCACCCGTGGCCGAGAAGTCGAAGCGGAACCGGCCCGGCGCGTTCTCGCTGCCTGCCTGGGTCGCGGTGTCGCCGAGCGCTTCACGAAACGCCTTGTGCACCATGTGGGTCGCGGTGTGCGCGCGGCTGATCGAGCGCCGGCGCTCCACGTCGACAAGCGCCTGTGCCTGCAGACCGGCGGTGACCTCGCCGTCGAGCACCCGCGCGTGGTGCACGACGATGCCGCGCGTCGGCGACTGTACGTCGAGGACCTGCAGCCGGGCGCCGTTCTCCAGCTCGATGACGCCCTGGTCGGCCAGCTGGCCGCCGCCCTCGGCGTAGAACGGAGTCCGGTCGAGGACGACCTCGACCGTGTCACCGGTGGACGCCGACGCGATGCCGCCTGTCGGCCCGACCAGCCCGGTCACCCGGGCGTCGGTCGTGACCTCGTCGTAGCCGGTGAACGTCACCCCGGCACCCATCGCGTCGAAGATCTCGCGGTAGGCGGTCGCGTCGCTGTGCTGGCCCTTCTTCGCCTGCGAGTCGGCACGCGCCCGGGCCCGCTGCTGGGCCATCAGGTCGCGGAAGCCGACCTCGTCGACCGACAGCCCCTGCTCGGCGGCCATCTCGAGCGTCAGGTCGATCGGGAACCCGTACGTGTCGTGCAGCTGGAACGCCTTGTCGCCCGACAGCTCGACGCCCCCGCTCTGCTTTGTCTGGCTCGCGGCGAGGTCGAACATCGTCGTGCCGGACTTCAGCGTCTGCCGGAACGCGTCCTCCTCGGCGTACGCCACCTGCGAGATCCGGCTCCACTCGGCGTCGAGCTCGGGGTAGGACTCGCGCATCTTCGTGTAGGAGACCGGCAGCAGCTCCGGGAGCGTGACGTCGTCGACGCCCAGCAGCCGCATCGACCGGACGACCCGGCGAAGGATGCGGCGCAGCACGTACCCGCGCGCCTCGTTGCCCGGGCGCACACCGTCGGCGATCAGCATCAGGCCGCTGCGGACATGGTCGGCGATGATCCGCAGGCGTACGTCATCCTCGTGGTTGGCGCCATAGGTCTTGCCGGCCAGCTCCGCCGCCTTGCTGAGCACGGGGAACACCTCGTCGATCTCGTAGATGCTGCCCTTGTCCTGCAGCAGCATCGCCATCCGCTCGAGGCCCATCCCGGTGTCGATGTTCTTGCGCGGAAGCTCACCGGCGATGTCGAAGTCGTCTTGAGCACGCACGGCGCTGAGGCGGACCTGCATGAAGACGAGGTTCCAGAACTCCATGTAGCGGTCGCCGGCCTTCTCGATGTCGCCCTCGGGACCGAACTCGGGGCCACGGTCGTAGAACAACTCCGAGTCGGGGCCCCCCGGCCCGGGGATGCCCATGTGCCAGTAGTTGTCCTTCTTCCCCAGGCGGTGGATGCGGTCGTCGTCGAGGCCGGCGACTCGCTTCCAGATCGCGACGCTCTCGTCGTCGTCGAGGTACACCGACACGTGCAGGCGGGAGATGTCGATGCCGTAGCCGCCGTCGGACTGCGGTCTCGTCACGAGGTCCCAGGCGTGCTCGATCGCGCCTTCCTTGAAGTAGTCCCCGAACGAGAAGTTGCCGTTCATCTGGAAGAACGTGCCGTGCCGGTCGGTCTGACCGACCTCCTCGATGTCGTTGGTGCGCACGCATTTCTGGACGCTCACCGCACGGTCGTACGGCGCCTGCTCCTGGCCCAAGAAGTACGGCACGAACGGCACCATGCCGGCGTTGACGAAGAGCAGGTTCGGGTCGTCGAGCAGCAAAGAGGCACTAGGGACGACGGTGTGGTCGCGGCGCTCGAAGTGAGCGATGAACCTGCGTCGGATCTCAGCGGTCTCCATCGGGGCTGCTTCCTGCTCTGTCTCGTTCGGTTGTGGCGCGTTCGGTGGGAGTGTTCTCGATCAGGCGGGGGCCGGTGGCTCCGAGGCGAAGCTGCTCGCGAAGCTGCGTCTCACGCTCGGTCATCCCGGCCCGGACCTCGTCGCCGAAGACCCGCGCACCGGCCTGCCACGCGGCGACGCGGGCGCCGACGCCGTCGGGCGTGAACGCCTGGGCGGTCCGGCGTGCCTTGACCAGGCCGTAGACGCCCGTCGCCGCGCCGGCCGCGAACCACAGGGCTCTACTCATGATCTCCACCCCTGGCTCATGATCTCCAACCCCAGGCTCACGGTCTCCACCCCTGCGAGGGTGCCTGCTCGGCCCGCCTACGTCGACGGGTTTTTCGCTGTCGGCGCAGCTCCTTGCGCACGACGTGGGCGATTCGCATCCGCTGCTCCTCACGCAGTGCATGCCGCACGCCGTGGGTGAAGGCGGCCGCCTTGATCAGCGGGCCACCGAGGGCCACTGACGCGACTCTGGCAGTCGTCGGCGTCGGGCCGGGGTCGACGTCGAGGTGCGTGATCACGGTGATCTCCTCGTCGTCGGGCACACCTGCAGCCAGTCGACCTGTACTGGCCGGGGTCGACGACTGCGGCGAGTCAGGAGCGGATGCTGGTGTCGCGGCCGGGACGCGCTGCAGCTGCTCCACCTGCCGAGAGAGCCGGGAGAGCCGTCGCGTCAGGCTGACCACGCCGACGGCAAGCAGCACGATGGCGAGCGCGCACCCCGTGACCACCGCCTGGTTGACCGTCATCTCACCTGCCCTTCGAGGAGTTCAACAGTCCGCCACCCTACCTGCCGCCGTCGCCTTCCTTGTCTCCGCGCAGGATCGCCTTGATCCGCTCCAGCCGGTCGGCGTACTGCGCCTCGGCGCCGTGCCGGGTCGGTGTGTAGTAGGTGGCGTCGAGCAACGGCGCGGGAGCGTGCCGCTGGGGTGCGACGCCGCGAGGGTCGTCGTGGGCGTCGAGGTAGCCGTCCCCGTGGCCGATCGTCGCCGCGCCGCCGTAGTGGGCGTCGCGGAGGTGGGCAGGCACGGAGCCGATCCTGCCGGCGCGGACGTCGCCGATCGCCGCGTTGACGGCGGTGATGACCGCGTTGGACTTCGGCGCCAGCGTCAGCGCGATCACCGCTTGTCCGAGGTTCAGCCGCGCCTCCGGCATCCCGATCAGCTGGACGGCCTGAGCCGCCGCGACCGCGGTCTGCAGCGCGGTGGGGTCGGCGAGCCCGATGTCCTCGCTGGCCAAGATGACGAGCCGGCGGGCGATGAAGCGCGGGTCCTCGCCGGCCTCGACCATCCGCGCGAAGTAGTGCAGGGCGGCGTCGACGTCGCTGCCACGGACCGACTTGATGAAGGCGCTGATCACGTCGTAGTGCTGGTCACCTTGACGGTCGTAGCGCAAGGCAGCGCGGTCGACGGCGGCCTCGAGGGCCTCGATCGTGATCGTCGGTGTCTCGAGCGACTCCGCCGCTCTGGCGGCAGCCTCCAGGTAGGTCAGCGCTCGACGCGCATCACCACCTGCGAGCCGCACGAGCTGGTCGGCCGCGTCCTCGTCCAGCGTCACCTGACCGGCGAGGCCACGGTCGTCGATCAGGGCGCGCGCCACCACCGTGCGCACAGCGTCGTCGGTGAGGGGTTCGAGGGTGAGGAGAAGCGAGCGGGACAGCAGCGGCGAGATGACGGAGAAGAACGGGTTCTCGGTCGTGGCGGCGATGAGCGTCACCCACCTGTTCTCGACGCCGGGCAGCAGAGCATCTTGCTGAGCCTTGCTGAAGCGGTGCACCTCGTCGACGAAGAGGACCGTCTCGCGGCCCCCCGCGGCCAGCTGCCGGCGGGCCGTGTCGATGACCTCGCGTACCTCCTTCACCCCCGCCGACACCGCCGATACCTCGACGAACCGTCGGTCCGTCTGTGCCGACACAATGGCGGCGATGGTCGTCTTGCCGGTGCCGGGCGGTCCCCACAGCATCAGCGCTGTGGCCTGGTCTGCCTCGACGAGCCGTCGCAACGGAGAACCGTCGCCCAGCAGGTGGTCCTGGCCGGCGAGCTCATCGAGGGTCTGCGGCCGCATCCGTACCGCGAGCGGCGTGCCCCGGTGCTCGCGGCCGGCGAGGCTCCCGCCCTGGCCGTGTGCCGCGGCCGGCGGCCCGGACGGCGCTACCTCGAAGAGCGCATCGTCGGTCACGTCGTCACTCTAGGACGCGATCGCACTGAGCTCAGCGCACCGGGGTCAGCGGACCTCGAGGCGGGGTGAGTCGGACGAGTCGTCGTCGACCTGAGCCGCGATCTCGCCCTCTTCGGCGGCAATGACCTGCAACGGCTCCGCGAAGTGGCAGGCCACCTGCCGGCCGCCGACCTGCAACAGCGGCGGCTCCTCGTTGGCGCAGATCTCCTGCGCCTTCCAGCAGCGGGTGCGGAAGCGGCACCCCGAGGGCGGGTTGATGGGGCTCGGCACATCGCCCTCGAGCCGGATCCGCTCGCGACGGCCACCGATGGCGGCCTGCTTGACGTCGGGCGCCGACGACAGCAGCGCCTGCGTGTAAGGGTGGTGCGGACTGTTGTAGATCTGGTCGCGGCCGCCCATCTCGACGATCTTGCCGAGGTACATCACGGCGATGTCGGGACAGAAGTGCCGCACGATCGCCAGGTCGTGGGCGATAAACAAGAAGGCGATGCCGAACTCCTTCTGCAGATCCTGCAGAAGGTTGACGACCTGCGCCTGGATGGAGACGTCGAGTGCCGACACCGGCTCGTCGGCGACGATCAGCTTCGGGTTGAGGGCCAACGCGCGCGCGATGCCGATGCGCTGGCGTTGACCACCGGAGAACTCGCTCGGGTAGCGGTTGTAGTGCTCGGGGTTGAGACCGACCGTCTCGAGCAGCTCCTGCACGCGCGCGATCATCTTGTTCTTGGGCACGGTGTTGTGCACCAGCATCGGGGTGCCGACGATCGTGCCGACGGTGTGCCGCGGGTTGAGTGACGAGTACGGGTCCTGGAAGATCAGCTGGATCTCTCGCCGGTAGGGCATCATCTCTTTGGAGCTGAGAGTGGCCAGCTCGTTGCCCTCGAACATCATCGACCCCGACGTGGGGTCATACAGCCGCGTCACCACGCGGCCGGTCGTCGTCTTCCCGCAACCTGACTCGCCGACCAGGCCGAGTGCAGAGCCCTTCCGGACGGTGAAGGTGACGCCGTCGACCGCCTGGACCTGACCGATCGTGCGCCGCAGGAGGCCGGACGACTTCACCGGGAAGTGCTTGACGAGGTCCTTGACCTCGAGCAACGGCACGTCGAGGTTGCTGTGGTATCCCCGTTTGTCCCGCGCCTGCTCGGCTGCGGTGGGGGCAGTCGTCTCGGTCACCCGATCTCCTCTTTGACTTCTGTCTCGTAGATCGAGTCGGGATCAGGAAGGTGACACCGCGTCAGGTGGTGAGGCGACCGGCCGGCGCGCAGCTCGGGCAGGTCGGTGTTGCAGCGCCCGTCGGGCACCTTGTCCTTGTGCACGCACCGCGGATGGAACGCGCAGCCGGTGGGCGGGTTCAACAGGCTCGGTGGTGTGCCGGGGATCGGCACCAGCGGCTTGGAGATGTCACCGCTGACGTCGGCGACGCTGCCGAGCAGACCCCAGGTGTAAGGCATCTCGGGGTGCGTAAGGATCTCCTTGCACGACCCCTTCTCGACAGCGCGGCCGCCGTACATGACCAAGACGGTGTCGGCGACCTCGGCGATGACGCCGAGGTCGTGGGTGATCATCACGATGGCTGACCCGAACTCCTTCTGTAGCTCCTGGATCAGGTCGAGGATCTGGGCCTGCACGGTGACGTCGAGGGCCGTCGTCGGCTCGTCGGCGATCAGCAGCTTGGGGTCGTTGACGAGGGACATCGCGATCATCGCCCGCTGCCGCATGCCGCCGGAGAACTGGTGGGGGTAGTCGTCGACCCGCCGGTCCGGCTGCGGGATGCCGACGAGCTCGAGCATCTCGATGGCGCGCCTGCGGGCGGTCTTCTTGTCGACCTTGTGATGCAGCCGGTAGGCCTCCACGATCTGTTTGCCGATCGTGTAGAAGGGGTGCAGGGCCGTGAGCGGGTCCTGGAAGATCATCGCGATGTCGTTGCCCCGGATCTTGCGCATGGTGGCGTCGGACGCACCGACGATCTCCTGGCCGTCCACCCGGATCGAGCCCGTCATCCGGGTCCGTTTGACGTTGTGCAAGCCGAGGACCGCCATCGACGACACGCTCTTGCCCGACCCGGACTCGCCGACGATCCCGAGTGTCTCACCCAGTTTGACCGTGTAGGAGAGGTCAGAGACCGCCTGCACCAGACCGTCGTGGGTGGGGAACTGCACCGTCAGGTTCTCGACGACCAGATAGGGGTCGGACTCCCCCGCAGGTCCGGCCTGGGCGGTCTGCTCCTGCGGCTGCCTGCCTTCGAGCACCTCGGTCATGCCAGCCTCACTCTTGGGTCGAGGAAGCTGTAAAGGATATCGACGATCAGGTTGGCGACCACAACAAGGACGGCGGCCACCAGCACCGTCGCCGAGATGACCGGGAAGTCGACCGGGATGGCCTCGATCCCCCATTTCCCGATGCCGTCGATCTCGAAGATCCGTTCGGTGAAGACGGTGCCCGCGAGTAATCCTGCCAGGTCGAGCCCGAAGATCGTCACGATCGGCACAATGGCCGCGCGCAACCCGTGCTTGAACAGCACCCGGTTGGTGGGCAGACCTTTGGCTGAGGCCGTGCGGATGTAGTCCTCGCTCATCGTCTCGACCATCGCGCCACGTCCGAACCGGGCGTACTGCGGCGACATGGCGACCATGAGTACGAGCCAGGGAAGTAGCAGCCCGCTGGCCCATTTCACCGGGTTGTCCATGATCGGGTAGTAGCCGGTGATCGGGAAGATGCTGTACTGGTTGACGAGGAAGAGCCAGGCGAGCAGCGCCACCAGGTAGTACGGGATCGAGCTGACGACCAGGCTGGCGCCTACGAGCATCCGGTCTGCCGCGGTGCCGCGCCATTTGGCCGCGAAGACGCCGATGGTGACGCCGAGCATCAGGTAGAGGGTGCCGCCGACGAGCGCCAGCGACACCGTTGCCGGGTACTTCTGCTTGAGCTGGTCCATGACCGGTTCACGGGTGCGGTAGGAGATGCCGAGGCAGGGGGCCGGGCAGTCGTAGTTGGCCGCGGGACCGGTGCTGACGGTCCGGTCGACGACCAGCCCCTTGACGAACAGCCCGTACTGGTGGAAGACGCTGTCGTTGAGGCCGAGGGAGGTCTCGAGCAGCTGTTGGCGTTCGGGGGTGCAGCGGCCGTTCTGGTTGCAGATGACGGCCGCTGGGTTGCTGGGCCCGAGGAAGAAGAGCGCGAAGACGAACATCGAGGTGACGACGACGACGAGGAACGCCGCCACGAGCCTTCTGACGATATAGCCCAACATGGCGCTGCCCTTCTCCTGGCCTGGGTTGTGGGGTGGACCCACTCGGGGCCCACCCCACAAGGGGTAGTGCGTTATCTGGTGCTGTGGTCCTGGTTGCGGATCACTGAGTCAGCCAGATGTCCTTCCAGGTCGGCATGCCGAACGTGTTGTCGACCTCCATGCCGTTGACCTTCGAGCCGTGCATCATCGCGACTCCACCGTAGGCCGTCACGAACACCGGGAAGAACTCGGTCTGGATCGTCTGGTCGATCTCGTTCCAGGCGGCGGGCTGGTCCTCGACCGGCATCTTCTGGATCTCACCGATCTGGTCGTCGACTGCCTTCTCGGAGAACACGGCGTAGTTGGCGCCGAGTCCTTCCTCGTCGAGGTTCGGCGACGACTGGAACACTGGCGGGAACCACGATCCACCGGTCGGCCAGTCGGAGCACCATCCACCGGAGCGCACGTTGATGTCGGCGTTCGGGTCGGCCCGCAGCGTCGAGAACTCAGCGACTGTCGAAGCAACCGGAGTGGCCTTGAACCCGGCATCCTCGAGGGCAGCCTTGATCGTGTCCTTCACGTCGACCGACAGTGGGTCGTCGGTGTTGTAGGCGAACTTGATCTCGTAGCCGGTCTCGCCGGCGTCCTTGAGCATCTGCTTGGCGGTGTCAGCGTCGGTCTCTCCGACCTCATGACCGTCGAGCGGGTTGTACTCCTCGCGGCCGGGGATGCCCGGCGGCATGATGTTCGTGCCCGGAGTGCGGGTCACGCCTTCGATGTTCCCACCGGCGTTGATCGCGTCGATGTAGGGGTAGGCGAAGGCCAGCGCCTTGCGGACCTCGATGTTGGTGATCTTGCGGTAGTCGGGGAACCACATGAACGTGCATGGGTCGGAACCGATAACCAGCCGGTCGGGCGAGTCCTGCTTGTACTGGAGGTAGTTGGGAGCCGTGATGTTGTCGAATGACAACGTGGTCTGGGCTTCCCCCTGGTCCTTCAGCAACGTCTGGTCGATCTTGGCCGACGGCACGTCGAACGTCATGTCGTAACCGTCGACGTACTGGTGACGGCCCGGGTCGGTCGCGGGGTCCCACTGGTCATTCTTCACCAGCGTCAGCGACTTCTCCGGCGTGTAGCCGCCCTCTTCGAACTTGTACGGGCCGGTCGCCCACGGGTGGTTGGCATACTTCGCGGGGTCACTGTCCTTGCCCTTCGGGATCGGACCGATAGCCGGGAACGCACCCCAGAACGCCATGTCCGGGAACGGCGTGGCCATCTTCAGCGTCAGCTCCATACCGTTGACCTCGACACCGGCGTAGTCCTCACCCGAGGTGTAGGGGCCCTTGTACTTGTCGCCGTCGAGGAAGTAGTCGTTGCTGTAGGAGGCGCCTTCGGGGAACGTGGCGCGGTCGAACGACCGCTTGATCCCGTAGGCGACGTCGTCAGCGGTGACTTCCTGCCCGTTCTCGTACTTGATTCCGTCGCGGATCGTGAACTTCCACTCGGTGTAGTCGTCGTTGGGCGTGCCCAGGTCGGTGGCGAGGTCGGGGATCAGGACCATCTGGCCGTCGACATAGACGTACTGCGTGAGCGAGCGCGTGACGAGGTTGCTCAAGATCGAGGCCGTGTTGGTGTAGTAGGCCTCGGTCGGGTCCATCGAGTTCAGACCGTTGATGCTGGAGACGGTGACGGTGCCACCCTCCTGCGCCCCGTCGATCTCTTTCGCCGGGCCCTCGGTACGCGTAGGGTCCTGGCCCTGGCCGGCGCCGCCACCCTCGATGGGCGTGTTCTTCTCATTCGCTGGATTACCTCCGTTGCCGCCGCCGCCGCACGCCGCAAGGGCGAGCAGGGCAACGGTGGAGGCGGCGATAATCGGTTTCTTCAACCGCATGTCTTGCCCACCCTTTCGTGGTTAATGGTGCAATCTCTCGGTGACGATGTCACCGACGAGTAGAGGGGTCGAAGGCGTCTCGCACGGAGTCGCCTAGGAGGTTGAGCGCCATCACCAGGGCCATCACGGTGAGCACGGGCGCCCAGAGGTACAACGGGTACTGGCCGTAGTAGTCGGTACCGCGCAGGATCGTCTGGCCGAGCGACGGGACTCCGGTGAGTCCGATGCCGAGAAATGCCAGGCCGGCCTCGGCGGCGACGTAGCCCGGCAGGTTGAGCGAGATCGTCACCACGATCGGGGCCACCAGGTTGGGCAGCAGCTCCTTGAACAGGATGCGCCGGGTCGGGACGCCGATCACCTGGGCGGCCTGGACGAACTCGCGCTCGCGGAGCGACAACACCTGCCCGCGGATCAGCCGGGCCAGCCCCATCCAGCCGAAGATGACCAGCACCGACACAAGCGAGATGAACTGCGCCTTGCTGAGCAGCGCGGGGTTGGTCGCGAACCGGCTGGTGATGATCGGCGCGAGTGCCAGGGCTCCGAGCAGGAACGGGAAGGACAAGAACACGTCGATCACGAACGAGATGAACTTGTCGAGCGCGCCGCGGGCGAACCCGGCGATCAGGCCGATCGACACGCCGATGACGGTCGTGAAGAACGTCGCGAGCAGGGCGACCGCGAACGACGTGCGGATGCCGTAGAGGAGCCGGGCGAGGTTGTCGTACGCCGTCCTTGGGTCGAGCCCGAGGGGGTGGTCCCAGGTGAACGTGCCGAACGGCGGGCCGTACTCGGCCCGGGGGTAGCCGAACTGGAGGTACTGGGACGCCGGTTGGCTCGGCGCCTTGTTGTAGAGCAGGCCGAGGGCGTTGGAGATGAGCGGGGCGAAGATTCCCGCCAGCACGAGCACGAAGACGATGGCAGCTGACACGACCGCGACCTTGTCCTTGCGCAGTCGATCGAGTGCGATCCGGGTCGGTGACCGGCCCGTGATCCTCTTCCCGGACGAGTCGACCGGGGGGCCTACCTCGGCGTCGCCGGTACCGAGAACCTCGAGATCCGCAACGGTCATGGTTGCCTTTCTTCGCGGGTCGGCTCGTTGTGTGAGCCGTCCAGGACTCTAGACCACGCCCTGTTTCCGAACAGGGCACGAGAGGTAACGATCTGAGAACAGCCCTGCTGGGCAGTCAGCCGGCCGCGGCAGCGGAGCCCGTGGGAGCCACCACGTCGACACCCGCCTCGCGGCGCTGCTCAACAGTGATCGCGGCCGGGGCGGCGGTCAGCGGGTCGTGGCCGCCACCCGTCTTCGGGAAGGCGATGACGTCGCGGATGGAGTCAGTGCCGGACAGCAACGCACAGATGCGGTCCCAGCCGAATGCGATGCCGCCATGCGGCGGCGCGCCGTACGTGAACGCCTCGAGCAGGAAGCCGAACTTCTCCTGCGCCTCCGCCTCACCCAGCCCCATCACCGCGAACACCCGCTTCTGCACGTCCTCGCGATAAATGCGGATGGACCCACCCCCGATCTCGTTGCCGTTGCAGACGATGTCGTAGGCGAAAGCAAGCGCGGCGCCGGGGTCGGTGTCGAAGGTGTCGAGGCTCTCCGGCTTGGGCGACGTGAAAGCGTGGTGGACGGCCGTCCACGCACCCGAGCCGACCGCGACGTCGTCGGTTTCGGTGGTCGGCTCGAACATGGGCGCGTCGACGACCCACACGAACGACCATGCGGACTCGTCGACGAGTCCGCGGCGTCGGCCCACCTCGAGCCGGGCCGCACCCAGCAATGCGCGGGATGCCTTGACCGGCCCGGCGGCGAAGAAGATGCAGTCCCCGGGCTGGGCGCTGACGTGCCCGACGATCCCGGCCCGCTCCTCCTCGGAAAGGTTCTTGGCGACAGGCCCACCGAGCTCGCCGTCGGCCTGCACGAGCACGTACGCAAGACCTCTGGCACCCCGCTGCCGGGCCCAGTCCTGCCAGCCGTCGAGCTGCTTGCGGGGCTGGTCGGCCCCGCCGGGCATCACCACGGCGCCGACGTACGGCGCCTGGAAGACGCGGAACGGCGTGTGCTGGAAGAACTCGGTGCACTCGACGAGCTCGAGCCCCATCCGCAGGTCGGGCTTGTCGGTGCCGAAGCGCGTCATCGCCTCGGCGTACGTCATCCGCGGGATGGGCGCCGTGATCTCGTGCCCGACGAGGCGCCAGACCGCAGCAAGGATCTCCTCACTCAGGGCGATCACGTCGTCGGTGTCGACAAAGCTCATCTCCACGTCGAGCTGGGTGAACTCCGGCTGCCGGTCGGCGCGGAAGTCCTCGTCGCGGTAGCAGCGGGCTATCTGGTAGTAGCGCTCCAGGCCGGCGACCATGAGCAGCTGCTTGAAGAGCTGCGGGGACTGCGGAAGGGCGTACCAGGAGCCGGGCTGCAAACGAGCGGGCACCAGGAAGTCGCGCGCGCCCTCCGGGGTGGAACGGGTCAAGGTCGGCGTCTCCACCTCGACGAAGTCGTGGCCGGACAGGACCTCGCGGGCGACCTGGTTGACCCGGCTGCGAAGCCTGAGGGCGGCCGCAGGCTCGGGACGGCGCAGGTCGAGGTAGCGGTGCTTGAAGCGCACCTCCTCGCTGACCGGTGTGGCGTGGTGCTCCTCGACCGGGAACGGCAGCGGCGCCGCCTCGCTGAGCACCTCGACCTCGGAGGCGATCACCTCGACGGCACCTGTCGGCAGCTGCGGGTTGGCGTTTCCGGCCGGGCGGGCGGCAACGGTGCCAACGACCCGCAGGCAGAACTCCGAGCGCAGCGGGCGTGCCACGTCCTCGTCGCGGATCACGACCTGCGCGACTCCGCTGGCGTCGCGCAGGTCGATGAAGGCGACACCACCGTGGTCGCGCCGGCGAGCCACCCAGCCGGCGAGGGTCACGGTCTGGCCGACGTGGTGGTCACGCAGCTCTCCGGCGTCGTGCGTGCGGATCACGGCTGCTTCTCCTTCGACTCTGCTCGGACGACCCGGGGGTGGAGGTCAGCCGCAGGCGGCTGCCACGACTCGGGGTCGGCATCGACCTGGTCACCACTGCGGATGTCCTTGACCTGGTCGGCGGTGCCATCACTGGCGGGGAACCACACGAACGGGATGCCGCGCCGCTCGGCGTACCGGATCTGCCGGCCGTACTTCTGCGGAGACGGCGCCACCTCGGTAGCGATGCCGTGGGAGCGAAGCTGCTGGGCGACGGCGTCACTGGCGGGGCGCGAGTCCGCGTCGGCGAGGGCGACCAGCACCGCTGACGGAACGGGCCGGCTGCCGGTCAGGACACCGCGCTGGAGCAGCGGGACCAGGCTGCGCGAGATTCCGAACGAGATGCCGACGCCGGGGTAGGTCGTGGTGCCGTCGCTCGCGAGCGCCTCGTAGCGTCCACCGCCGCCAACGGAGCCCAGCGACTCGTAACCCTCCATATAGATCTCGAAGACCGTGCCGGTGTAGTAGTCGAGCCCGCGCGCGATACGGAGGTTGGCCTCGACCCGGAAGCGGTCACTGTGCACTCCGGCGCAGCCGTCGATGACGGCGGACAGCTCGTCGAGCCCCTGCTCGAGGAGCTCGTGCTGAACGCCGAGGGAGCGCACGTGGTCGACGAACGTCGTGTCGGGGGTGCGGATCTGGGCCAGCCGCAAGCACTGCCGAGCCTGCGCGTCGTCCAGACCCGCCTCGGCGACGAGCCGCCCCGCGATGGCCTCGGCCGGCACCTTGTCGAGCTTGTCCATGATCGCGATGACGCGCTGAGGATCTGTCGCACCGAGGCCGCGGTAGAAGCCTTCGATCAGCCGGCGGCTGTTCGTCTGCAGGCTCATCGGCGGCAGCGGCAGCCCGGCGAGCGCCTCGGCCATGACACGCGCGACCTCGACGTCGTAGTGGAGGGACAGCTCATCCTTGGCCACGATGTCGACGTCGGCCTGGGTGAACTCGCGGAACCTGCCCTCCTGCGGCCGCTCACCGCGCCAGGCCTTCTGGATCTGGTAGCGGCGGAAGGGGAACTCGAGCTTGCCGGAGTTCTCCAGCACGTAGCGCGCGAACGGCACCGTCAGGTCGAAGTGCAGCGCGAGGCCGGAGTCCGAAGCCTCGTCGTCGGCCTGCAGCCGGCGCAACACGTAGATCTCCTTGTCGATCTCGCCGCCTTTGGCGAGCCGGTCCAGCGGCTCCACGATCCTCGTCTCGACGCTGGCGAACCCGTGCAGCTCGAACGACCGACGCAGGTGGTCGATCACCGCGAGCTCTGCGTTGCGCTGTGCCGGCAGCAGCTCGGGAAACCCGCTCAACGGGGTGGGTTTGTCGCTGGGGCTCATCACTCACAGCCCTCGACCGGAGCGAGGGCTCGTCGGCAGGTCGGCGAGGTAGGGGTTGCTGGCGCGCTCCCGACCGATGGTGGTCTGCTCACCGTGCCCCGGCAGCACCACCACCCGGTCATCCAGCGGCAGCACCTTGTCGGCAAGGCTCCGCAGCATCGTGGCGTGGTCACCGCCGGGCAGGTCGGTGCGCCCGATCGAGCCGGCGAAGAGCAGGTCTCCGGCGAACATCAGCTCCGGCACGTCTTCGGGTCCGTCGTAGTCCGTGCGGAACGTGACCGATCCGCGGGTGTGCCCGGGGGCGTGGTCGACGGTGAACGCGACACCTGCCAGCTCGAGAACTGCACCGTCCTCGAGAGGTCGGAGGTCGGCTGGCTCGGCGAACGAGTAGTCGCTGCCGAGGAGGAACTGCGCGGACTCCGGCGACACGCCGCTGGCCGGATCCGTCAGCATGCCGCGGTCGTCCGGGTGCAGGTACGCCGTCGCGTCGTAGGCGCCGGCGACCGGGACCACGCACCAGACGTGGTCGATGTGCCCGTGGCTGAGCAGAACCGCGGCGGGTCGCAGCCGATGCTGCCGGACCACGTCGGCTACCCCGGACGTGGCGTCCTTGCCGGGGTCGATGACGACACACTCCTCGCCGGGGCCAGCAGCCACGACGTAGCAGTTCGTGCCCCACGGTCCCGCCGGAAACGCAGCGATAAGCACAGGACTCCTCTAGGTGACGGACGCCGGGAAGCCTACCCATCGGGCACAGCATGGTCACGATCGGCATCCGGCGGTGGGAGCGCTCGCGACGTCCTCCTAGACTGTGCAACCGGTCCGACCCCGACGTCGGCGCAGTCGGGAGGTCTGGGTGGTCAGCTACAAGCAGCGCCGGCGGCAGTTCGCGCGTGCCAAGTGGCAGCGGCAGTCGGTGCGCCGGAGCCAGGACGCCAAGCGCCGGCGACGGGTCAGCATCGTCGTCTCCGTCATCGTCGGGCTGGCGGTCGCTGCCGGGCTGATCTGGCTGGTTCTCTATATCATCGACCAGGAGAAGCAGGACCAGACCCCGGTCGTCCCGACCGACTCCTTCAGCACCGATCTACGGACCCCCGCCACCAACGGCGGGGAGACCTCGGGCCAGCCCACCACTGAACCGACCAGCCCGCCACCGCGAACGTCGTCGCAACCGACCGGGGCGACGTCGAACTCCCCGGAGAGCTCATGACCGAGCAGAACGCCGAGGGTGCGGTCGAGGAACCGTCGGCTCCCCCGTCGCCTCGTCCGGCTCCGCCCACCCCGCGACCGGGGCCGTCACCCGCCGCGATCGCCCCCGGCGTACCCCAGCCCGCGCCGCCGCCCGACACCCACGGGCGCGTGGACGACGCCGGGAACGTCTACGTGACCACGGCGGCCGGCGAGCGTCTGGTCGGACAGTGGCCGGAAGGTGACCACCAAGCAGCGTTGGCGTTCTACCGCACGCGCTACGAAGGTCTGGTCGTCGAGGTCGACCTGCTCGAGAGGCGCATCGTGTCGGGATCGCTGTCGCCCGACGAGGCGACAACCACGACGCGCAAGCTCCACGAGTCGGTGCTCGCAGCGCAGGCCGTCGGCGACCTCGACGCACTGGCGGCCCGGCTCGACGCACTGGAGCCGCTGATCGCACGCAGGCGCGAGAAGCGCAAAGCCGAGCGCGCAGCGAAGGCGGCCCGGTCGAAGACCGCCAAGGAGGCGATCGCCGCGCAGGCCGAGCAGCTCGCCCAGGGCTCCGACTGGCGGCAGGGCGCGAACCGGATGCGAGAGCTGCTCGAAGAGTGGAAGGTGCTCCCCCGCATCGACAAGCAGACCGACGACCAGCTGTGGCACCGGTTCTCATCGGCCCGCACCACCTATACCCGCCGCCGCAAACAGCACTTCACCGAGCTCCATGAGCGTCGCGACAGCGCCAAGGCCGTGAAGGAGAAGTTCGTCGTCGAGGCCGAGGCGTTGGCCACCTCGACGGACTGGGGTGCGACCGCCCGCGACTACCGGGAGCTGATGCAGAAGTGGAAGGCGGCCGGCGGTGCCGAGAAGGACGTCGACGACGCCTTGTGGAAGCGGTTCCGCGGCGCGCAGGACACGTTCTTCGGTGCACGCGACGCCGAGAACTCCAAGCTCGACGAGGAGTACGCCGCCAACGCCGAGGTGAAGCGGCAGCTGCTGGCCGAGGCCGAGAAGCTCGTCCCGGTCACTGATGCCAAGCAGGCTCGCGAAACGTTCCGCTCACTCGCTGACCGCTGGGATGCCGCCGGCAAGGTGCCGAGAGACCAGATGTCCGACCTCGAGGCGCGGTTCAAGCGCATCGAACAGTCGGTCCGCGGGGCCGAGGACGACCGATGGCGCCGCAGCAACCCCGAGGGACATGCCCGGGCCGCCGACACGGTTGCCCAGCTCGAGACGACGATCGCCTCGCTCCAGGCAGACCTCGAGAAGGCCGAAGCCGCCGGCGACCAGTTGCGGGCCGACGACGCGCGGTCGGCCATCGAGGCCCGCCAGTCCTGGCTCGACCAGGCCCGCCGAGCCCTGTCGGAGTTCAGCGGCTGAGGTGGCTCGGTTGATCCAACCGCTGTCTGCCGTGCTCCAGGTGGATGCATCGCAAGGCGGCGGAGGAGGCCGATAGCGGTGTTCTATCGGCGACGACGCCAACGTAGCGAGGCGCCGCCTGGGGCGCGGCAGACCTATTGGGTGACGCGGTAGGCGTCAAATACGCCATCGACGGTCCGGACGGCCTTGAGCACGTGGCCGAGGTGCGTCGGGTCGGCCATCTCGAAGGTGAACCGGCTCTTGGCGATGCGGTTGCGCGTGGTGGCGACGGACGCCGACAAGATGTTGACGTGGACGTCGGAGAGCACCCGGGTGACGTCGCTCAGCAGCCGGGCGCGGTCGAGTGCCTCGACCTGGATCGCGACGAGGAACATCGACTGGGCGGTAGGCGCCCACTCGACCTCGACCATCCGGCCCGGCTCGGCCTCGAGGCTCTTCATGTTGGTGCAGTCGACCCGGTGGACCGAGACGCCGTCGCCTCGGGTGACGAAGCCGATGATCGTGTCGCCGGGCACCGGCGTGCAGCATCGCGCCAGCTTGATCCAGACGTCTGACGTGCCCTTGACGATCACCCCGGCGTCGCCACGCGGCGACTGCTGGCGCCGCTCTCGCTCACTCGTGATCGAGACGGTCTCTGCGGCCTCGTCGGCTGCTGCCTGGTCCCCGAATAGCTCGAGGATCCGGCGTACGACGCTCTGGGCGGTGGCGTTGCCCTCCCCGATCGCCGCGTAGAGGGCGGTGACGTCGTGGTGGCGCAGGTCGGACGCCACCACCGCCAACGTCTCGTGGGTGAGCATTCGCTGGAGCGGCAGGCCCTCTCGCCGCATGTGGCGGACGAGCGCCTCCTTGCCGTGCTCGATCGCCTCCTCGCGGCGCTCCTTGGTGAAGAACTGCTTGATCTTGTTGCGGGCGCGGGTGCTTTTGGCGAACGACAACCAGTCGCGACTCGGGCCGGCGTTCTGCGCCTTCGAGGTGAACACCTCGACGACGTCGCCGTTGTCGAGGGTTGACTCCAGCGGCACAAGACGGCCGTTGACGCGGGCACCGATGCACCGGTGACCGACCTCGGTGTGGATGGAGTAGGCGAAGTCGATGGGCGTCGCGCCGGTCGGCAGGGCGATGACCTCGCCCCGGGGCGTGAAGACGTAGACCTCGGACGAGTTGATCTCGAAGCGCAGCGAGTCGAGGAACTCGCCGGGGTCCTCGGTCTCCCGTTGCCAGTCCATCAGCTGGCGGACCCACGTCATGTCACCTGTGGTCTCGCTCTTGGTCGCCGGACGGTCGGTCTCGAGGCCGGCCCGGCTGTCCTCCTTGTACTTCCAGTGCGCGGCGACGCCGTAGTCGGCTCTGCGGTGCATGCCGAAGGTGCGGATCTGCAGCTCGACCGGCTTGCCGCCGGGTCCGATCACCGTGGTGTGCAGAGACTGGTACATGTTGAACTTCGGCATCGCGACGAAGTCCTTGAAGCGTCCCGGCACGGGGTTCCAGCGCGCGTGCAGTACGCCGAGGGCGGCGTAGCAGTCGCGCAGGGACTCGGTGAGCACCCGGATGCCGACCAGGTCGTAGATCTCGGTGAACTCGCGGCCACGGACGATCATCTTCTGGTAGATCGAGTAGTAGTGCTTCGGCCGCCCAGTGACAGTCGCCTTGATCTTCGCGGCTCGCAGGTCGCCCTGGACCTGGTCGATGACCGTTGCCAGGAACTCGTCGCGCGCCGGTGCCCGGTCGGCGACCAGCCGGACGATCTCGTCGTAGACCTTGGGGTGCAGGGTCGCGAACGCGAGGTCCTCGAGCTCCCACTTGATCGTGTTCATGCCGAGCCGGTGTGCCAGCGGGGCGTAGATCTCCAGCGTCTCGGTCGCCTTGCGCTCCTGTGTCGACGGCTTGAGGAAACGTAGCGTGCGCATGTTGTGCAGGCGGTCCGCCAGCTTGATGACCAGGACGCGGATGTCCTTGCTCATCGCCACGATCATCTTGCGGATGGTCTCGGCCTCGGCGGCGTCGCCGTAACGCACCTTGTCGAGCTTGGTGACGCCGTCCACGAGCAGCGCCACCTCGTCGCCGAAGTCGCGGCGCAGCTGCTCCAGGGTGTAGGGGGTGTCCTCGACGGTGTCGTGCAGCAGGGCCGCGCACAACGTGGGCGCGGTCATGCCGAGCTCGGCGAGGATCGACGTCACCGCCAACGGGTGGGTGATGTAAGGGTCGCCGCTGCGGCGCGTCTGGCCGACGTGGGCGTCCTCGGCCACCTTGTAGGCCTTCTCGATGATCGCGAGATCGGCCTTCGGGTGGGTGTTCTTGACGATCCTGAACAACGGCTCGAGCACCGGGTCGGACGACTGCGTGCGCCCGATCCGGGCCAGCCGCGTCCGCATCCGCGCAGGGGCGGACGCGCTCTCGGGGACCGCCGCCTGAGCGGGGGTCTCGGCGAGCACGTCGTCAGCCACTCGCTGCTCCTGCCTGGTGATGCGCGGACGACCAGTCTAGTCGTCCGGTGCGGGCCTCACGCCCACTACCGGGCGGGCCCCAAGGTGAGGATCAGACGCTGGACAGAGCGACGAGTCGCTGTGATCCGAGCTGGTCGCGCCCGTGCAGGAACCCGAGCTCGATCAACACCGCCAGCGCCTCGACGTGAGCCCCGGACCGCTCGATCAGCGAGATGGTGGCTGCCGCGGTGCCACCCGTCGCCAGCACGTCGTCGATCAGCAGCACCCGCTCCCCCGGTGCGAGCGCGTCTTGGTGGATCTGGAGCGTCGCAGTGCCGTACTCGAGGGAGTAGGACTCGGAGTGAGTGGGGCCGGGCAGCTTGCCTTCCTTGCGGACCGGCACGAAGCCGGCTCCGAGAGCCAGCGCGACGGGCGCTGCGAGGATGAACCCGCGCGCCTCGATGCCGGCAACCTTGTCGACGACCGTGACGCCGCTGGGATCGCGACCGACAGCGGCCAGCGCCTGCACGACCGCACTGAAGCCATCGTGGTCGGCCAGCAGCGGCGAGATGTCCTTGAACACCACGCCCGCCGTCGGGAAGTCCGGCACGTCGCGGATCAGCCTCGACAAGGAGAGCTCGAGGCTGTCGGGTACGCCGGTCACCGCTTGCCGCGCTTGGACCTCGCCTGCCGCTGCGGCTGGGCGCGCTTGGCCGTCGAGCCGCTCAGCGGCCGCGGCGTGGTCGCCGTGACGGGCCTGGCGGTCGTCTGCACCACGACGGGACGTGCGTCGGCGGTGGGGGTAGGTGCGGTGGTGACGGCCCGATCAGCCTCACGCTGCGTCTGCGCCCGGCGCGCGGCCACCCGCTTGGCCTGGGCTTTGATCTGCGGGTCGCGGTCCTTCAGCTGGGCCAGCAGCGGCGTCGCGATGAAGATCGACGAGTAGGCACCGGCTGCCATCCCGACGAACAGGGCCAACGCCAGGTCCTTCAGCGGGCCGGAACCGAGCTGGACGACGCCGACGTACAAGATCGCGCCGACCGGCAGCAGCGCCGCGATCGAGGTGTTGATCGACCTGACCAGGGTCTGGTTGACGGCGAGGTTGGCACCTTCGGAGTACGTCCGACGGGTCGACTGCACGATGCCGCGGGTGTTCTCCCTTACTTTGTCGAAGACCACAACCGTGTCGTAGAGCGAGTAGCCCAAGATGGTGAGGAAGCCGGTTACGGTCGCCGGCGTCACCTCGAACCCGGTCAGCGAGTAGACGCCGACTGTGATCAGCAGGTCATGGGCGAGCGCCACGATCGCGGCCACGGACATCCGCCATTCGCGGAAGTATGCCCAGATGAACAGCACGACCAGCACCACGAAGACGCTGAGCCCTATCAGCGCCTTGTTGGCGATCGTCTGGCCCCAGGTGGGGCCGATCGACGACGGGTTGGCCTCGGTGGCGCCGGCTTGCAGGATGGTGTCTTGAACCACCTGGGTCTCGTTGAGCGTCAAGGGCTCGGTCTGGACCCGGATCGCGTCGGTTCCCGACGCGACCACCACGGGGTTGCCGGCGGCCTCGATGCCGGTGTCGACGACAGCGGCAACCAGTTTCTCGACGTTCGCCGAAGGGTTAGCGATCTGCGCGTTGAACTCCACACCCCCGCGGAACTCGATGCCGTAGTTGAGCCCACGCAGGAGCAGTGTCGCGATGGCGACGAGGACGATCAGCAGCGACACGAGGTACCACGTCTTGCGACGTCCGACGAAGTCGACCGACACGTCGCCCTGGTAGAGCCGGGCGCCGAGCTGTCCGAACTTGGACATCAGGCCTCGCCTCCTGCGACGCGGGTCTTCGTTGGTAGCGGCGGCATCCCGAGGTGCTGGCGGTCAAGGCCGGACCACTTGTGGCCCTGGCCGAAGAACTTGGTCCGCGACAAGAACGTCACCATCGGCTTGGTGAAGAAGAAGACGACGAAGACATCGATGAACGTGGTGAGTCCGAGTGCGAAGGCGAACCCCTTGACGACGCCGATGGCGAAGATGAAGAGCACGACCGCCGCGAGCATCGACACTGCGTCGGCCGCCAGGATCGTCGTCCGCGCCCGCACCCAGCCGGTCTCGACCGACGTGCGCAGCGTGCGCCCGTCGCGCACCTCGTCGCGCAGTCGTTCGAAGTACACGATGAACGAGTCAGCCGTGATGCCGACGGCGACGATCAGCCCGGCGATGCCGGGCAGGGTGAGGGTGAAGCCGTAGGCCTTGCCGAGCAGCAGCACGCTCGCATACGTCAGCAAGCCGGCGATGAGCAGCGACGCCACCACCACGAACCCGAGGCCGCGGTAGTAGAGGAGGCAGTACACGACGACCAGCAGCAGACCGATGATGCCTGCCGTGATACCAGCGCGAAGCTGGTTGCCGGCGAGCTCCGGACCCTCGTCGGAGATCTGCTGCGGCACGAAGGTCAGGGGCAGCGCGCCGTACTTGAGCGAGTTCGCCAGGCTGGTCGCCGACAGCTGGGTGAACGGGTTGTCGGTGCCGCCGGAGATCTCGGCTCGGCCGCCGGTGATGGCTTGGTCGTTGCTCGGTGCCGACAACACCACACCGTCGAGGACGATGGCCAGCTGCTGCTGCCCGCCGGTGATGGGGTTGGGCTGGCTGGCGATCCGCGAGGTCACCTCACCGAACTGCTGGGAACCCTCGCTCGTGAACTGGACGTTGACGACGTACTCGCCGATGCCCTGCTGAGGGATGCCCGAGGACGCGGTCTTGACCTCGGTGCCCTCGACCATCGAGGGGCCGAGGAGGTAGCGCTGTCCCTGCTCGTCACAGGCGAGCAACGGCTGGCTGGGCAGGTCGACCTGCTGCTGGCTCGCCTGTCCCGGCTTGGGGCAGGTGTACTGCGCGAGCTTCAGCTGCCACTGCTGCGGCGGGTTGGCGATCCACGCGTAGGGGTCGTCGATCTGCTCGAGGTCGGGAGGCAGCAGAGCGCTCGGTGGCCCGGCCGTCGTCGGTGCGGTGGGCGCCGGCTCGGTCGGAGCCACCTCGGTGGTGGTCGCGTCGGTCGGCGCCGGCTCGGTGGTGGTGGTCGGCTCGCTCGGCGTGGGGGACGGCGTGGTGGAGGTGGGCGCAGGCGCCGCGTGGTCGTCGGTGTAGACCGGCCCGACCCGGTTCTTGCTCGGAGTCTTCGAGGGGCTCGGCTTCGGGGTGCCCGGCTCCGGGCTCACCTTGGGGCCGGACTGAGTCGGAGTACCGGGTGACGGGGTGTCGGACGAGCTCGGCGGCTGGGAGCTCGGTGGTTGCGACCCGGACGTCTGCGCCGGCGTCGTCGGTGGGGGCGCTGTCGGCGTCGGGATGGCCGCGCCCTCCGGCGGAAGGCTCGCCGCCACCAGCCGGAACCGTAGCTGCGCGGTGGAGCCGATCGTCTCGGCGAGGCCCTTGTTCACCTTGCCCGGGATCTCGATGACGATGATGTCCTGGCCCTGGGTGGTGACCTCCGCCTCGGCGACACCGGCACCGTTGACGCGGTTGCTGATGATCCCAACGGCCTCGTCGAGCTTGGCCTGGGTGATCGCCCCACCGCTCGACTTCGCTTGGAGGGTGATACGGGTACCACCCTGGAGGTCGAGGCCGAGCCGCGGCTTCCAGTTGCCTACCGCCGCGGCCGCCACGAACATCGCGCCGACCACGAGCATGAAGATGAGCAGGGTGCGCCCTGGGTGCGAGGTGCGGGTAGCCACGTCAGCGGGCCCCGCGGTCTCTGTCGTCGGGGCCGAGGGACTCGTCACGCGACGAGAGGTCGGCGTCGGGCGTGGTGCCCACGGTGGATCCGTGGTCGACCTCGGCCTCGCCGACCGCGGCATCCGTGGCAGGTGTGTCGGTCAGGATCTTGCCGACAGCCCCGCGATGGACCCTGATGACGGTGCCGGTGGCGACCTCGAGCCCGACGTGCTCATCGGTGGCCTCGACCACCCGTCCGAAGATGCCGCTGGTCGTCATGACGTCGTCGCCGACGCTGAGCGCGGCCTGCAGCTGCGTTGTCTCCTGGGCGCGCTTGCGCGCCGGCCGGATCATCAGGAAGTAGGCGAGCACCAGCAGGAGGACAAGCGGAAGCAGTGCCCCCAAATTGTCTTGGTCCACCGTAACTCCTTGACGTCGACCACACACCGGTACGGCGGGTCGACACGACGACACGACACGGCCTGTCGACGGCGCGCGCACATGGCGCCCCGATCAGCCAAATCCGGAGTCTACTTGCAGGAGCACACAAACCCCGAACCGGTCAGCGAGCGTGTCACATTCGTGACACCGTCGCCTGCACGGCCACGATCAATCGTCGAACAGTCCCGGCTGCCCGGCCAGCGCCGACCGCGCAGGGACAGTCAGGCCGAGGTGCTGCCACGCCGACGGTGTGGCGATCCGACCCCGCGGGGTGCGCGCCAGGTAGCCCGAGCGGACCAGGAACGGCTCGGCCACCTCCTCGACGGTCTCGCGCTCCTCTCCGACCGCAACGGCGAGCGTGCTGAGCCCGACCGGTCCACCACCGAACCGCCGGCACAGCGCGTCGAGCACGGCCCGGTCGAGGCGGTCGAGTCCCAGCTCGTCGACCTCGAAGAGCGCGAGCGCGTCGTTGGCCAGCGCGCGGGTGACGTTGCCATCGGCTCGCACCTGGGCGAAGTCCCGCACCCGGCGCAGCAGCCGGTTCGCGATGCGCGGGGTCCCGCGGGACCGCGAGGCGATCTCGACCGTGCCCTCCGCCTCGACCTGGACGTCGAGCAGGTGTGCCGACCTGGCCACGATCTGTTGCAGCTCCGCAGTCTCGTAGAACTCCAGATGACCGGTGTAGCCGAACCGGTCCCGCAGCGGCCCGGGAAGCAGCCCGGAGCGGGTCGTTGCGCCGACCAGCGTGAACGGCGGGATCTCGAGCGGGATCGCCGTCGCGCCCGGGCCCTTGCCGACGATGACGTCGACCCGGAAGTCCTCCATCGCCATGTAGAGCATCTCTTCGGCGGGGCGAGACATCCGGTGGATCTCGTCGAGGAACAGCACGTCACCCTCGCTCAGCGCGGACAAGATGGCCGCCAGGTCACCTGCGTGCTGGATGGCCGGACCGCTGGTGATCCGAAGCGGCGCACTCATCTCGGCCGCGATGATCATCGCCATCGTGGTCTTGCCGAGCCCGGGTGGACCGGCCAGCAGGACGTGGTCGGGAGTGCGACCGCGGCCGCGCGCGGCGGCGAGCACGAGCCCCAGCTGCTCCCGCACCCGCTCCTGTCCGATCACCTCATCGAGCGTGGTCGGCCGGAGCGCGGCCTCGACGGCACGCTCGTCGCCCGCCGCATCGGCCTCGACCAGGGCACGCACCTCGGCGTCGTAGGTCGGCATACGCGTCAGGCCCTCGACAGCGAGCGCAGCGCGGCCCGGAGCAGCTCGGCAACAGTCATCGGGTCACCCGAGGCGGACGCCTCATCGGCCAGCGGTGCGACGGTCTCGACGGCGAGCTCGGCCTCCTTGGTGGACCAACCGAGCCCGAGCAGCCCCGCCCGGACCTGGTCGCGCCAGCGGTCCTTGCCTCGCGAGAAGGAAGCGGCGACGCCGTTCGACGAGCCAGCAGTGGGGGCGCCGACGCGGTCCTTGAGCTCGAGCACGATCCGCTGGGCGCCCTTGCGGCCGATGCCGGGCACGGCACACAGCGCGGTGAGGTTCTCGGTAGCGATCGCGCTCCGCAGCTCGTCTGGCCCGTGCACGGCGAGCATGGCCTGGGCGACCTTCGGGCCGACGCCACTCGCGGTCTGCAGCAGCTCGAACAGACTGCGCTCGTCATGGTCGGCGAAGCCGAAGAGCGTGAGTGAGTCCTCGCGGACGACCATCGACGTCGCCAGCGTGGCCTCGACGCCGACCCGCAGTGCAGCAAGCGTGGCCGGTGCGCACATCACCACGATGCCGACGCCGCCCACCTCGACCACGGCGCAGTCGGGATGCACAGCGGCCACCGGTCCCCGCACGAACGCGATCATGGCCTGGCCGCCGCTCGCTGGGCGGCCACCGCCGCCTCGATCCGATGCTGGGAGGCGCCACGCCAAATGTGGCACATCGCCAGGGCGAGCGCGTCGGCGGCGTCGGCGGTCGCGGGCCGCTCGGTGAGCCTGAGCAGCCGCGTCACCATCGAGATGACCTGGGCCTTGTCGGCACGACCGCTTCCGGTGACGGCGGCCTTCACCTCGCTCGGGGTGTGGAGGGCGACCGGGATGCGGCGTCGTGCGGCGGCCGCGATGGCGATGCCGGCAGCCTGGGCGGTCCCCATCACCGTCGTGACGTTGTACTGCGAGAAGACTCGTTCGACCGCCACCACGTCGGGCTGATGCGTGTCGATCCAGCGGCAGATCTCGTCCTCGATGGCCACCAACCGGTCACCCAGCTCTGCCGACGCGGCAGTGCGGACGACGCCCATGGCGACCGCGCTCAGCGGCCTGCCGCTTTCGCCGTCGACGACGCCGAGGCCACACCTGGTGAGCCCGGGGTCGATCCCGAGTACGCGCACGCCGCTCCTCTGCCTTATCCGGACCCGGGTCACCGGACCCGGGGCGAACACGTGTTCGACTGGAAGCCAGCGTAATCGCAACGGCGGACAGAACTGCGGCGACGCGCCCACGTCAGTCGAGCTGCGCGAGCACCTCGTCGGGGATGTCGAAGTTCCCGAACACGTTCTGCACGTCGTCGGAGTCCTCGAGCGCCTCGATCAGCCGGAAGACCTTGCCAGCACCGTCCTTGTCGACCTCGACGGTCATCGACGGGACGAACGACGCCTCCGCGGACTCGTAGTCGAAACCGCCGTCCTGCAGTGCGGTGCGAACCGCCACCAGGTCGGTCGGCTCGGAGATCACCTCGAACGACTCCCCGATGTCGTTGACCTCATCCGCGCCGGCGTCGAGCACGGCGCCCAAGATGTCGTCTTCGCCAACCTCGTTCTGCTCCTGGGACTTGGGCACGACCACGACGCCCTTGCGGTTGAACATGTAGGAGACCGACCCGGCGTCGGCCATGGTCCCGCCGTTGCGGGTCATCGCCGTGCGCACCTCGCCGGCGGCGCGATTGCGGTTGTCGGTGAGGCACTCGACGAGCAGTGCCACTCCCCCGGGCGCGTACCCCTCGTACATGATCGTCTGCCAGTCGGCGCCGCCCGCCTCGACGCCGGACCCGCGCTTCACCGCACGGTCGATGTTGTCGTTGGGCACCGAGGACTTCTTGGCTTTCTGGATGGCGTCGTACAACGTGGGGTTCCCCACTGGGTCGCCGCCACCGGTGCGCGCAGCGACCTCGATGTTCTTGATGAGCTTGGCGAAGAGCTTGCCTCGCCTGGCGTCGACGACGGCCTTCTTGTGCTTGGTCGTCGCCCATTTGGAGTGGCCGGACATCTGCGGTGAAGGCTCCTAGCTTCGGGTCACAAGCTCGACGAAGTAGCGGTGCACACGGTCGTCGTGAGTGATCTCGGGGTGGAACGAGGTGGCCATCACCTTGCCTTGGCGCACCGCGACGATCCTACCGATGGCGGGACCCTCGGCGACCCGGGCGAGCACCTCGACGTCGGCGCCGGCCCTCTCGACCCATGGGGCACGGATGAAGAGGGCGTGGAACGGCTCGTCAAACGTCTCGAAGTCGAGGTCGGCCTCGAACGAGTCCACCTGCCGTCCGAACGCGTTGCGGCGCACGACGACGTCGAGCCCACCCAGCGTCTCCTGCCCTGCGATGCCGGCCTCTATGCGGTCGGCGAGCATGATCATGCCCGCACAGGTGCCGAGGGCAGGCATCCCCTCGGCCAGCCGCAGACGCAACGGCTCCAGCAGCCCGAACGTCGTGGCGAGCTTGTACATGGTGGTCGACTCGCCACCGGGCAAGACGAGCCCGTCGACGCCGGCCAGCTCCTCGAGACGCCGCACCGGGACAGCCTTCGCACCGCAGCTCTCCAGCATCCGCACGTGCTCACGCACGTCTCCCTGCAGGGCGAAGACGCCGATCGTCGGTGAGCCGGTCATGATGCTCAGCCTAGATCGCGGTCGGGACCCACCTAGCCCGGATCGTTCACGGGTTCGCGGCGTGATCGGCGCGTAGAAACACGGAGGTGCCTGCCCAGCAGGGGAAACTTGGGATTGCGACGTCCCCAGTTCTCCAGCTTGGAAGGCACTCCGTAGGTG
>JAABUR0100002162.1_pt1 | contig 31391 bp, 33 predicted proteins | sample 5560091 | NCBI WGS metagenome assembly JAABUR01 (sample SAMN10711879, study PRJNA513375) | rock metagenome | isolation source: Antarctica rocks | place: Antarctica: Victoria Land, University Valley sud
GGGTCGGTCGTCAACACCGGCACCGACGCCGTGACGGTCAGCTTCCTGACCCGCAGCGACTCCGAGGCGGGTGCGGGTCAGGGCGTCCCCGTCCAGCTCAAGGCCGGCGAGCAGAAGCGCCTCGAGGCCGTCCGGCTGGCCAAGGTGCCGAACGCGCCCGGCGACCTGACCTACGTGGTCATGCAGACCGGCGCCGGTCGGACCCTCGTCAATGTCCCGGTCCTCGCACCGACCGGCTACTACGCCACCCTGACGCCGACGACGGCCCCCACCACAACCACCAGCACGGCTACCGCCTCGGGCACCACCACGGCCGCCGGCTGAGCGCCTGCGGCGGGCCGGCGCTCAGCCGCTCAGGCCGCCTCGAACTTGTAGCCCAGTCCGCGCACGGTGACGAGAAACCGCGGGGTGCCCGGGTCGGGCTCGATCTTGGCCCGAAGGCGCTTGACGTGGACGTCGAGGGTCTTCGTGTCCCCGACGTAGTCGCTGCCCCACACCCGGTCGATGAGCTGCATCCGGGTCAGGACCCGACCCGCGTTGCGCAGCAGGATCTCCAGCAGCTCGAACTCCTTGAGCGGCAACGACGTCGGCGCCCCGCCGACGGTCACCGTGTGGCGTTCCACGTCCATCCGCACGGGGCCCGCCTCGAGCGTCAGGGGCAGCAGCTCCTCCGGCTCGGCGAGCCGGCGCAGCACGGCCTTGATCCGCGCCAGCAGCTCACGCGAGGAGTACGGCTTCGTGACGTAGTCGTCCGCGCCGATCTCGAGCCCCACTACCTTGTCGATCTCGCTGTCCTTGGCCGTGAGCATGATGACCGGCACCGACCCGCGCTGCCGGAGCGCCCGGCACACGTCCACCCCCGGCAACCCGGGGAGCATGAGGTCGAGGAGCACGAGGTCGGCGCCGTTCTTGTCGAACTCGACCAGTGCCGCCGGGCCGGTGTCCGCGACGGCGACCTCGTAGCCCTCCTTGCGCAGCAGGTAGGACAGCGGGTCGGAGTAGGACTCTTCGTCCTCGACGACGAGGATGCGGCTCATCGGACCTCTGCTCCGGCGGTCGAGGCGGTGGCTGCGGTGGAGGCTCCGGGCTCCCCGGACAAACCGCGCGCAGGGAGGACGGCGGTGGGCACCTCGTCGGTATGCCGGTCCTCTGCGGCGCGCCGCCGTCCCACCGCGGCCGAGGGCAGCCGCACGGTGAAGGTGGAGCCGCGCCCGGGTTCGCTCCACACGGTGACCTCGCCGCCGTGGTTGGCGCAGACGTGCTTGACGATCGCGAGTCCCAGGCCGGTGCCGCCGGTGGCCCGTGACCGCGCTTCATCCACCCGGTAGAACCGCTCGAAGATCCGCTGCTGGTCGACCTGGGGGATGCCCTGGCCCTGGTCGGTGACGGCGACGAGGACGAGGTCGTCCTCGCCGCGGCTCACCCGCACGGCAACGCGGGTGTGCGGGTCCGAGTAGGCGATGGCGTTGCCGACGAGGTTGCGGATCGCGGTGATGAGCAGCTCCGGCTCCCCCCAGACGAAGCATCCCGGGGCCGTGACGAGGGCCAGGTCGACCCGCTTGTCCTCGGCCGCCAGTCGGGAGCGCTCGACGGCTTCCCGGGCAGAGGCCGACAGGTCGACGCGCTCGGGCTCCTTGAGGGTGTCCGCGATCTGGAGCCGAGACAGGTCGACGATCTCCTGGACGAGGCGGGTCAGCCGGGAGGACTCGACCTGCATCCGCCGCGCGAACCGGGACACCGCCTCGGGGTCGTTGTGCGCGTTGAGGACCGCCTCGGCGAGCAGGGCCAGACCCCCGACGGGAGTCTTCAGCTCGTGCGAGACGTTGGCGACGAAGTCGCGGCGGATCTCCTCGACGCGGCGGGCGTGGCTCTTGTCCTCGACGAGGAGCAGCACGTGGGAGCTGCCGAGGGGGGCCACGCGTGCGGCAACGACGAGGCTGGGACGGCCGAGGGGCCCACGGGGCAGCTCGAGCTCCGACTCCCGGATGACCCCGTCGCGGCGCACCTGACGGGCGAGAAAGAGCAGCTCCGAGTGGACGAGCTCCCGGCCGCGGACCAGCCCGTGCGAAACCGCCGCCGGCGAGTTGTTGACGACCGCGTCGGCGGAGTCGAGGACGATCCCGCTCGAGCGCAGGACGGCGAGGACGTCCCCGATGCCCTCGGGCAGGGACGCCGGCTCGGTGGTGTCGGGCAGCCGTCGCTGCTGGCGGTCGGAGACCCGCACGGCGAGGACAACGAGGCCGGTGAGGACCACACCGGCCATTCCCCCGAGCACTGCGGCGGTCGTCGCGTCCACCCCCTCAGCCTACGGGCGCCCGGCCCGGTCGTGGACCGCACCGGGTCGCGCCGTGCACGGGCGTCCCGAGTGTTCACCCCACCGCTGTTCTCCGTTCACCGGGAGATGCGATTCTCGCGCTGCCCGCCGCCACAGACAAGGACATCTTGATGCGCAACGCGTTCCACGAGGACCTCGACACGATCACCGACCAGCTCGTCGAGATGACCCGCCTGGCGGGCTCGGCGATGGGCCGGGCCACGACCGCGCTCCTGGACGCCGACGTCCACCTGGCGGAGAGCGTCATCGCGGCCGACCAACAGCTCGACGAGATCCGCGCGGCGCTCGACGCCCTGTCCATCGACGTGCTCGCCCGCCAGCAGCCCGTGGCCACCGACCTGCGGGTCGTCGTCACGTCGATGCGGATGAGCTCGGACCTCGAGCGGATGGGCGACCTCGCCCGGCACGTGGCCAAGGTGGCCCGGCTGCGCTACCCGCAGAAGGCGGTCCCCGCTTCGCTGACCTCGCACATCCTGGAGATGGGCCAGGTCGCGGAGCGGATCGTCGCCAAGGCGGGCTCGGTCATCGCCTCCAAGGACACCGACTCCGCGATCAGCCTGGAGAAGGACGACGACGCGATGGACGACCTGCACCGCCGGCTCTTCGCCAGCCTGCTCGCCGACAAGGCCGACTTTCCCGCGGAGACGGTCGTCGACCTCACCCTGCTCGGCCGCTACTACGAGCGTTTCGCCGACCACGGGGTCTCCGTCGCCCGGCGGGTCGTCTACCTCGTCACCGGTGAGTTCCAGAGCGAGTCCCAGGTCGACCACGAGGAGCAGGAGGAGGCCGGTGGGCGCACCACCGACCTGCCCGGCGCCCTTCCCGGGGGCTCGACAGCCCCGGCCCACTAGTAGCGCTCCCAGTGGGTATGCGCTCCCCAGCGTGTATGCCGGGCAGGGGTCAGCGGCCCTGGTTCGCTACCGCGGCGGCCGCCTCCGCTGCGGCTGAGGGGTCGAGGTAGCGGCCACCTCTCGTGACCGGCGTGAAGTCGCCGTCCAGCTCGTAGAGGAGCGGCATGCCGGTCGGGATGTTCAGCCCGGCGATGTCCTCGTCGCTGATGCCGTCGAGATGCTTGACGAGGGCCCGGATCGAGTTGCCGTGAGCGACGACAAGGACCACCATGCCGTCCCTCAGGTCATCCTGAATCTTGGTCTCCCAGTAGGGGACCAGCCGGGTGACGACGTCCTTGAGGCACTCGGTCGCCGGCATCGCGTTCCCGAGCCGTGCGTAGCGCGGGTCGTCGGCCTGGCTGAACTCGTCGTCCACGTCGAGAGGCGGCGGCGGGGTGTCGTAGGAGCGGCGCCACAACATGAACTGCGTCTCGCCGAACTGCTCGAGCGTCTGCTTCTTGTCCTTGCCCTGCAGTGCGCCGTAGTGCCGCTCGTTCAGCCGCCAGTCGCGGCGGACCGGGATCCAGTGCCGGTCGGCCCGGTCGAGGGCGATGTTTGCGGTGCTGATCGCCCGACGCAGCAGCGACGTGTGGACGACGTCGGGGAGCAGTCCGTCGGCCGTGAGGAGCTCACCGCCCGTCACGGCCTCGGCCCGGCCCCGCTCGGTCAGGTCCACGTCGACCCAGCCGGTGAAGAGGTTACGGGCGTTCCACTCGCTCTCGCCGTGGCGGAGCAGGACGAGGGGGTAGGTCATCACGCCAGCGTATCCAGCGCCCGGGGAGGCAGCACCTGTCGACTCCGGGTCAGGTGTCCGGCTCGAGCAGGTGGCGGAACGCGTCCAGGTTGCGCGTCGACTCACCGCGCGAGACCCGCCAGGCCCACTCCTTTTTCATCGACGACAGGAAACCGAGGGTCAGCAGCTCGTTGAACGGTGAGTCCGCCGCGTGCAGGACGACTCCGAGGAGCCGGTCGAGGTATGCCGCGTCGACGGCCGGCGTGGGGACCTCGCCCTTGACGTAGACGTCACCCGAGGTGTCGATCGCGTAGGCGAGCCCCGGCATACGGAGGTTGCGGCGCAGCAGGCGTCGGTAGAAGGCCTCGTGGTTCTCGTCGGGGTTGCGGATGACGAACGCGGACACCGACGTCGTCCGGTCGCGGACGACGAGGGAGACGAGCGTCGTGAGCTTCTTCTCGCCCGGGAGGGTGAGGACGAGCTCACCGTCGCGGCCACCGAGCTCCCACTCGATCCCGGCCTCGGCGAGGTAGGCGCTGATGACGGCGGAGCAGGACTCCACACTCACGGCGTCACCGTCGTCGCCACGCTGGGGAGCGAGCTGCCGGCGGCAACGGGCGACCGGGTCTGCGCAGACCGGGCCTCGGCGTAGACCTCGAGCAGGCGCTCGGTCGTGGTGTCCCAGCCGAAACCGGAGGCGTGCGCGACGGCTCGGCGGGACAGCTCAGCCCTCCGGTCATGATGCAGGAGAAGGCTTTCGATGGCGTTTGCCCACTCGCCCGTCCCGTGGGTCGGCACGAGGAGACCGGCGTCGCCCACCGTGAACGGGAGGCCGCCGACGTCCGCGGCCACGACGGGTGTCCCGCAGGCCTGCGCCTCCACGGCGACCAGCCCGAAGGACTCGCTGTAGGAGGGGACCGTGACGAGGTCGGCTGCCCTGTACCACTCGACCAGGGTCGGACGGTCGACCGGCGGCAGGAGCCGAACGGACGCGCTGATCCCCAGTTCGGCGGCGAGCTCCTCGAGCCGGCCGGCGCGAGCCAGGCCTGTTCCGCTCGGGCCGCCGAGAACGGCCACGACGAGGTCACCCGTCAGGTCGGGGTGCCGGTCGAGCAGCTCGCGGGCGGCTCGCAGGAGCACGTCCGGGGCCTTGAGCGGCTGGATGCGCCCGACGAACAGGACAACCTTGGCGTCCAGTGGAAGGCCGACGGCCGCGCGGGCCGCGCGCTGGTCACCGGGACGGAAGAGGTCGAGGTCGACCCCGGGCGGGACGACCCGCACCTTGGCGGGATCGGCGGCGTAGAGGTCGATGAGGTCGCGCGCCTCGCCGTCCGTGTTGGCGACGAGCCGGTCCGCCGCCTCGACGACCTGCGCCTCGCCGATCTCGCGTCCTCCCAGCTCCGGGGTGTCGTCCGTGGCGAGGAGGAGGTTCTTGACCCGCGCCATGGTGTGCATGGAGTGCACGAGCGGAACCCGCCACCGGTCCGACGCGAGCCAGCCCACCTGCCCCGACAGCCAGTAGTGCGAGTGGATGACGTCGTAGTAGCCCTCCGGCCGGGCCGCCTCCGCGCGCATCGCCCCGGCCGAGAAGGCACAGAGCTGACCCGGCAGGTCCTCCTTGCGCAGCCCCTCGAACGGGCCGGCCGTGACGTGCCGGACGAGGACACCGGGGCTCATCTCGACGACGGGAGGCTGCGCTGCGGTCGTGGCCCGGGTGAAGATCTCCACCGCTCGCCCACGGGCGGCCAGCTGGCGCGCCACCTCGGCGACGTAGACGTTCATCCCCCCGGCATCGCCGGTCCCCGGCTGCTCGAGGGGCGAGGTGTGGACGCTGAGCATCGCGATCCGGCGGATGCTGTCAGCGCTCGTCACCTGGCCTTGCCTCCCGCTCCAGCCGTTCGGCCCGCGACCGGCCCGCAGCCCACCCGGCCCCGTTCCCTCCCAACGCGCGGCTCCGGAGGCCCATTCCCCGCCGGCACCCGTATGCCGTGCGCCGGGCCCCGGCTGCACGGCATACCCTCGGTGGGTGAGGTCTGAGCGGCCCGTGGGGGTGATCACCCGCGGCACGACGAACCCCAACCGGCTGCGGCGGGTGGACCGCTGGCTGGCCGGGCCGCAGGCGTGGCGGCTGCGGCGCTCGCGGCAGCCGCCCTTGGTCGTCGACCTCGGCTATGGCGCCTCGCCGGTGACGGCCGTCGAGCTGCACGACCGGCTCCGACGGGTCCGACCGGACGTCGAGGTCGTGGGTGTCGAGATCGACCCGGAGCGGGTCGCGCTGGGCCGGGTCCTCGAGCGGCCGGGGCTGACGTTCCGGCGCGGGGGCTTCGAGGTGCCGTTGGACGGCGGCGCCGGTCCCGTGATGGTGCGTGCGTTCAACGTGCTGCGCCAGTACGGGGAGGAGGAGGTCGCGGGTGCCTGGCAGCGGGTCCTCGACCGGCTGGCCCCCGACGGGCTGCTCGTCGACGGCACCTGTGACGAGCTCGGCCGCCGGAGCGCGTGGGTCGCCCTCGACGCGACCGGCCCGCTCAGCCTGACCGTCTCGCTGCGGCTCGCGGGTCTCGAGCGGCCCTCCGACGTCGCCGAACGCCTGCCCAAGGCGTTGATCCACCGCAACGTGGCGGGCGAGCCCGTGCACGAGTTCCTCGCGGCCTTCGACGCGACGTGGCTGCGGGCGGCGCCACAGGGGGCGTACGGAGTGCGCCAGCGCTACCTCGCGGCGGCGGGCTCCCTTCGGGCCCGGGGCTGGCCGCTCCTGGACGGCCCGGGCCGGTGGCGGCTCGGTGAGGTCACCGTCGGCTGGGACGCGGTCGCACCTCGTGCCGGCTCGGGCTGAGTAGCACAGGTGCTGTAGTGCCCTCTGGCCTATCCATTTAACCGGAGTAGTGCTGGTCGGAGGCTCGCGAGGGTCGTCCGGCCGGCGGGCGCTCCAGGCTCGGCGGGTAGCCACGAGTGCTCGGGGGCTCCACGCAGTCCGAATCGGTGCGGAACCATGCCTGGAGTCCACCCGTGGACCCCGGATAGTGCACTCCGGCACGAGGACCAACCAGCACAGCGGCTACTCCGGTTGAATGGATAGGCCAGAGTGCCCTAATGGGAACCGTAGGGCTTCGAGAGCTCCGTCAGGACGCATCGGATCTGGTGCGCCGGGTCGAGGGCGGTGAGGAGATCGACATCACCGTCTCGGGCCGGCTCGCGGCACGCCTGGTCCCTGTCACGCCGAAGCGGTGGCAGCGGTGGGAGGACATCGCCGATGCCTTCCGTGGCCGGCCGGACCCGGACGGGGAGCGTGGCCGCAACCTGATCGACCAGTCCATCCTCCGTCCATGGGACGCCGACGTTGAAGGCGATCCTCGACACAAGTGTCTTGAATCGCCGCGGACATTCCACCGTTGGAGGGAGACTTGGCGATCAGCGCCGCAGCCCTCGCCGAGCTGCACCTCGGCGTCCTCGTGACCGCCGATGCAGCGGTTCGGGCTGAGCGGCTGCGCAGGCTGTCGGAGCTTCAGCGCAGGTTCACGGCGCTACCGGTCGACGAAGCGGTGGCCACCAGCTACGGACAGCTTGCTGCCGCGGTCGTGGCTGCGGGCCGCCAGCCTCGCGCTCGAGTGATGGATCTGCTGATCGCAGCTACCGCGCACGCCTACTCCGCGCGGCTCTACACACGCAACCCGGGCGACCTTGCCGGCACCGAGAACCTGATCGAGATCGTGTCCGTGTGACATACCCATGGGACTTCCGACCGTGGAGAGGTAGAGGTGGCCACGTTGCGACACAGCGCCCGTAGACCTCAGGTCGTCGACGGGGACGCTGGCTGGTCGCGGCCGTCCTCGCGGGTGTAGTCGTCCTCGAGCCGCTCGATGTCCGACTCGTCGAAGTGACCGAACGCGACCTCGAGCAGCCGACCGGGAACCGTGCCGCTGTTGCCCATCCGGTGCAGCGCCTCGTGCCGCACCCAGACGACCTCTCCGGGCTGGGCCGTCCAGTGCTGGTCGCCGACCCAGATGTCGATGGGGACGTCGAGGACCTGCCACATCTCCCCGCGGTGCTCGTGCCGCTGGAGGGACAGGCGGTGCCCCGGCTCGACGGTGATGATCTTGACCGTCACCGCCTCGTTGGAGACCAGCTGCTGGAACCTGCCCCACGGGCGCTCGGCGACAAAGATGTCGAGCGTCGGGTTGCGGGTGCCGTGCTCGTCCTCGTCCGGGCTGTGGCTTGCGGCAGTCCGCAGGTCAGGCGGTTGCGTCATGGTTCCCCTCGAGCGGTCGGGCTGGGACACCACAGTGTGCCGCACGATGAGGGTCAGTGAGGGTCAGCCGGTCACCAAGGGCCGTAAGGACCCTGCTTGGATCGGCCCCGTCCGGACACCTGACGAAGGGCGGGCCGGACGTCGACGAGGTAGACGGCTGCCGCCACGAACGCGATGATGCCGATGAAGTTCAGGACGTTGAGGACGAAGATGACGCCGACGGCCAACGCCACCGCGAGCACGATGGTCCAGAAGGTCTTGGTCCGCTTCCCTGCGGCGACGAAGGCGTCCGGCCGGTGCCGCAGCACGTCGAGAAGGGCAAAGACCTCGCAGCCCAGCGCAAGGACGCCGAGGACGAGCATGAGCGTGCTCTGGATGCTGCCGAAGATCGCCATACTGACCAGCCTAGTTCGAGGTGGCCCGACCGGTGTCCGTCCCGAGCGGGTCAAGCGTCGACGATGAGGGTGACCGGACCGTCGTTCACCATGGAAACCGTCATGTCGGCCCCGAAAGTTCCCGTCGCGACCTCGAGGCCCCGCTCGCGCAACGCGTCGACGAGCGCCTGCACGAGCGGCTCTGCCACCGGCCCCGGCGCAGCAGCCGTCCACGACGGACGGCGCCCCTTGCGGGCGTCGCCGTAGAGCGTGAACTGGCTGACGACGAGGACCGGAGCGCCGACATCGCCGACCGCCTGCTCCGCGCGCAGGATCCGCAGCTCCGCGATCTCGCGGGCCGTGCGCCCGACCTGCTCGGGCCCGTCGCCGTGGGTCACCCCGACCAGGGCGACCAGCCCGGGACGGGTGATCTCACCCACCACGTCGCCGTCGACGTCGACCCGGGCCGACGTGACCCGTTGGAGCACGGTGCGCACCGGCCGACCTTCGGACTAGACGCCGGCCGCGACAACAGCGCCGACGGGTTCCCCGTGACCCAGCACTGGTGCCGACTGGAGCTGGGAGAGCGCGGTCGGTGCCTCGACGCCGAGTCGCCGCAACGCTGCGGCGAGGACGACGCCCTTCGCGCGGGGGCTGCCGTCGGCGATCTTGACGGCGATACCGCGCCCGTCCGCCAGCCCCACGGCATACACCGACTCTGCGCCGTCCTTGGCGATGAGGCCCGGCACCTCACGGATCAGCGCGGTGACCTCCCGACGGGTGCCGCCGAGGTATGCCGGACGGGCCCGGATCGCGTGGGCGACGCGCGCGGCGGGCGTACCAGCCGGCGCCGAGGCGATCCGACCGAAGGCGCGGGCCAGGCCGGTCAGTGCGAAGCCATGGGCGGGAGCGCCGCAGCCGTCGACGCCGACGGCGACGACGCGTTCGCCGCTGAGCTGCTCGATCACCCGGCCGATGTCCTGCTGGAGGGGGTGCCCGGGGTCGCGGTAGGTGGCGACGTCCCACCCGTTGACCACGCAGGTCGCGAGCATCGCCGAGTGCTTGCCGGAGCAGTTCTGGGCCACTGACGACCTCGGCTGCCGGGCGACGACCCACGCCTGCCGCTCGGCCTCGTCGACGGGGTAGTCGGGCGTGTTCTGCAGGTCGCTCTCGTCCAGGCCCGCTCCCGCGAGGATCCGCCGGGCCGCCTCGAGGTGGAAGGGCTCGCCCGAGTGGCTGGCGCAGGCGAGGGCGAGCTCGTCGTCCGGCAGGTCGAGGCCGGCACCCACCATGGCGAGCGCCTGGAGGGGCTTGTTGGCGGAGCGGGCGAAGACCGGGCCGGACGGGTCGCCGTGGGCCCACTCGACGTCGCCGCCGGGCGCGGTGACGACGGCGGTCCCCCGGTGGACGCTCTCGACGAACCCGGAGCGCACGACGTGGGCCAGGACCGGTGCCTCCGTCAGGGCCGGCGACAGGTCGGTGCGCGGGCTGGGCAGGGCGGTCTCGGCGGGCACGGCGTCAGTGTGCCAGAGGGTCGGCAGCGCCGGTCAGCTGCCGACCTTGTCGGCGCCGGCGACCGACGCCTTACGGGCCCGGGTTGCCGTCTTGCGGGCCGTGGTGCTGGTGGCCCTGGCGCGCGAGGTGCTGGCCGCGGCGCCCTGGCGAGCGGCCGTCGCGGTCTTCCGGGCGGCGGAGCGGGTGCGCCTGACGGACTCCTTGCCCTGGGCGGTCGTCGTGTCGACGTCCTCCTGGATCGTCCCGACAAGGGTGTCGGCCGTCTTCGCGACCTCCTGGCGGCCGGTCGCGAAGGTGGCGAGAGCCGACTGCTGGGTCGCGGCGACCGCATGCCGAGCGGTGGTGACCGCGCCCTTGCCCACAGCCACGGTCTGGTCGACCTGGGCCAGCAGGTCCTGGGTGGACCGCTGCTCGCGGATCCTCCTGACGAGCTCCTCGCCGCGCGCCGCAAGCGCGTCGTACTGCTGCTGCGCCTGGCCGGCGATCTGCAGGCCGCGACCGAGGAGGTGCGCGGGGGCGCCCTGGACCTGCTCGGCCGCCTTCTCCGCCTGGGCGGTGAGCTCCACCCGGAGGGCTCGGGCGTCGACGGCCGAGACGGCCCGTCGGGTGGCCCCGGCCTGGGTGCGGGCGTGGCGGACCTTCTCGATCGCAAGGTCGGTCACCCCGACGGCGGCGAGGACGGGGCTGGCCTCCGAGACGGTCTTCCTCAGTTCCTGGACAAATGCCATCACAGTGCTCCTTTGGTTACTTCTGCGGTTGCTGTCGCGGTTGCTTGGTGGTCCGCTGGCGCGGCGCGACGTTGGGAACGGTCTTCCGGGCGGTGCGGGCGGTGCCGACGGTGCCGACGGTGCCGACGGTGCCGACGGTGCCGACGGTGCCGACGAACGACGCGTACACGTCGGCGAGGACCGCGCGCTGCCGGTCGGTCAGCTGCGGGTCCGCGCAGATGGCGTCGAGCACCCCGGTCGCGTCCGACGAGGGCGGCGGGGCCTCGTCGAGGATGCCGGCGTGCACGTAGAGCGTCTCGGCCGAGACCTGAAGACCCCGGGCGAGCCCCTGGAGGATCTCGGCGCTGGGCCGCTTCAGTCCCCGCTCGATCTGCGAGAGGTAGGGGTTGGAGATGCCGGCCAGGTCCGAGAGCTGGCGCAGCGAGAGCCGGGCGGACTGTCGCTGCTCGCGCAGGAAGGCTCCCAGGTCGGGCGCGGTCAGTTTGCTCATACCTCCATGATGCTTGCTGTAGTTAGCATATTGCAAACTGCGGCCAGCGTGACGATGAACACATCCGGAAAGCGTCCGAGCAGATGCAGGCACCACCGGTATGCCGGATCACCGCTCACCTACCGCGGCACCTTGCAGCCGCGCCGCAGAGAACCGAAGACATCCCAGGACGGCCCGGGGACGACCCGGGGACGAATGACGGGACCGGTTCCGCGGCTCACGCTCGCTGGCATACCGAAGGCGGCTTCGCTCCCGTCGTTCGTCCCCGGCCGAGAGACCGAGCCGGCGGCCGTCCAGGTCGACGGGCCGCCGAAGCTCTGGCCGCCGTGGGCGACGACGGCCCAGGAAGCAGGCCACCTCTGACCCACGAGAGCGCCCGAGTGGGGTGGACGCCTCAGGAGGCGTGGCGGCGCTTGACGTTCAGCAGCTCCCGGGCCTGCGCGGTCGACATCGGCGGGCGTTGCAGCACCGTCGCGATCTGCGCCGCGCGGGCGACGAGCTCCTCGTTGTGCTGCACGGGGCGCCCCTTGGCGAAGATGAGGTTGTCCTCCATCCCGACCCTCAGGTGGCCCCCGGCGCCGAGCGCGGTGGCGAGGATCGGCAGGTGGGTCCGCCCGATCCCGGTCGCCGACCAGCTCGTCACCTCCTCCGGAAGCAGCGCGACCGCCGCCAGGAGCGCAGCTGGGCTGCCCGGCATACCTCCCGGCACTCCCGTCACGAGGTCGACGTGCACCTTGCCGCCGAAGGGCAGCCCCTCCTGCCCCAGCAGCCGCCGCAGGGCCTGGACGTGACCGAGGTCGATGAGCTCGAACTCCGGGACGATCTCGCGCTCGATGCTCTGCCGGTAGAGCTCGACGACGAAGGGCCACGGGTTGACGAAGACGTCGTCGCCGAAGTTCGTCGTGCCGCAGGTCAGTGAGCAGGAGTCCGGCTCGGCGTCGAGCACCGTGAGTCGCTGCTCGAGGGGGTCATGCACGCTGCCGCCGGTGGAGAGCTGCACGATGAGGTCGCTCGACTCGCGGACCGCCTCGACGCTGGCCCGGAGCAGCCCGCGGTCGAGGGTCGGCCGGTGCTCACCGTCCCGGATGTGCAGGTGGATCAACGAGGCGCCGGCCTGCTCGCAGAGCACCGCGGTCTCGACCAGCTCGTCCAGGGTGGTCGGCAGCTGCGGCACGTCGGCCTTGGCGCTCTCCGCCCCTGTGGGGGCCACGGTGATAAGGGTGGTCGACGCTGTGCTGTGGCTGCGACCAGCGGTCAAGCGCCCGTGCTTCGTGATGTGAGCGGCCATGCTTCGATGATGTCAGCGCGGCGGTCGACGCCGCAGGTCAGGGCGCGACGATGACTTCCTGCGCCGCCTGGAGCCCGTCGACGGTGAGCACGACGTCGGCCGGGAGGTTGCGCTTGAGCAGGGCCAGCCCGATCGGGCCGTCCTCGTAGTGCCGGCCGACGGAGGTGAGGAAGCCGACGGCCCGGCCCTCGAGCGCGATCTCGCTCCCGCGGGCCGGCAACACGTGGCCCGACCCGTCGAGGTGCAGGAAGGTCAGCCGCCTCGGGGGGCGGCCGAGGTTGTGCACCCTGGCCACGGTCTCCTGGCCGCGGTAACAGCCCTTGTGCAGGTGGACGGCGGTCCTCAGCCAGTCGACCTCGTGCACGATCGTGCGGTGGTCGGTCTCGAACCCGAGCCGTGGCCGCCACGCAGCGACGCGCAGCGCCTCCGCGGCCCACATGCCGGCCAGCGGCCGATCCCCCACGGCTGCAACGAGATCGGCGCGAGGGACGATGAGCTCGCGCCAGCGCCGCTCCGCGCCCGGGTGGTCATTCTCCGGCCCGTATGCCGTGGTGTCGCCGACGAGGTCCGGCCACGGGTCGCGCCAGGCCAGTGGCTCCCCCTCAACTGACTCCGCGGCGTGCGGCTCGCCGAGCACGGCATACTCCGCGCTCACGTCGGCGACCTCGACCCGCAGCATGAAGCGCATCGACTCGAGCCAGGCGAGGAGTGCCTCGCTCGCGCCCGGCTCGGTGGTGACCCACGTCGTGGCGCCGTCGTCCACGAGATGGAGGTTGTGCTCGATGTGGCCCTTGGGACTGAGGATGAGCGACTCGCGAGACGTCCGAGGAGCCAGGCCCGTGAGCTGCTGCGTCGTCAGGGAGTGCAGCCACGAGATCCGGTCGGCCCCGGTCACGGTGAGCACCGGGCGGTGCGACAGGTCGACCGCGGCCAGCCGCTCGACGAGGAGCCGCTGCTCCCGCATCGGGTCGCCGTAGTGTGCCGCCACGGGGTGGTCGACGCCCTCCCCGGCGACGGCTCCCGGCCGGTCGAGCAACGGCGAGGCGAGGGTCGCCGTCATGGGCGGTTCGCCGAGCACAGGTCGCACCATCCGTGGACTGCCATGTGGGTCACGTCTGCTTCAAAGCCCGCGGCGTCGCGAAGATTCCCGGCGAAGCCGGCGGCCACCCCGACCGGAGTCTCGCTGATGGACCCGCAGCCGAGGCAGACGAGGTGGATGTGGGTGGCGTGGTCGGCCAGGTGGTAGGTCGGGGCCCGGTGGTCGAGGTGGGTGTGCGAGACGACACCGAGCTCCTCGAGGGCCTCGAGCCCCCGGTAGATCGTCGACAGGGGGAGGGGTGAACCGCCGTCGCCACCGACCATGGCCGCGATGGCGTCCGGCGTCCCGTGCTCGAGCTGCGACAGGGCGGCCATGACCCGGCGGCGCTGGGGTGTCAGCCGCATGCCCCGGGCCCGCAGGGCCGAACCGAGATCACTCATCACGGCAAAGGGTAGCCCGCGACGCATCGGTGCGCGGCCGGCAACCACCTCCACGACCGCTCAGCCCACCCGCTTGAGCTGGGCCGAGACGTGGCTCTGCAGCTCCTGGCCCACGGCGGCCATGTCCATGACCCACATGAGCTGCGACTCCACGAGGCCGTAGAGCCGGCTCCCGGCGTTGTACTCCTTGGCGCTGGAGCTGCGCAAGACGCTGTCGGTCCGGATCGAGATCTTCGCCGGCTCCATGCTCCCGTGGTACATCTCGATCACGCCGGTCGGGTGCGCCAGCAGCAGCTCGACCTCGGTGCCGTCCTCCGCCGGGCGCCAGAAGCCCAGCTCGGTGGCGAGGGGCCGGACCCGCTCCCCGCTGGCGGCGTCGAGCAGCCAGGTGTGGCTGTGCCACTCGAGGAAGCCCCGGCCGTCGTGCGAGCAGACGACCTCCTGCCCGAAGTTGACCGACTCGATCGTAGGGTAGCCGACGACCCCGGCCCCCTCCCACCGCCCGATGAGCCAGGCCAGCGGGCGCAGGCGCTCGGGCAGGGTGATGTCGAGCTCGAACATCAGGGCGCGCCCGGGCGGTTGGTCAGCACGACAGGATCGTAGCCTGAGGCCCGTGACCCATTGCTCGTCGCAGGACCTTCCAACCGCCTCCGGGACGCGCCCTCGCCGGCTCGTCGTCGAGCTCGTCTGACGCCGGCGTGCTCAGGACGTCTGAGCGGCATACAGCCGGGTGAGGAGGTAGACGACGACGCCCACGACGAGCACCGACGCGGCTGCCACGGCCAGCCGCGCCCGGAGGGCGCCCGCCCCCGGAAGCGCCGTGAGGACCCGCCGCAGGGCGTGCGAGATGGCCGCGACGAGCACGCCGAGGAGAACGGCCGCCACGACGGGTATGCCGTCCACGGCGGCGGAGACGCCGACCGAGCCCGCGGCGCCGGCCGCGACGACGACGGCGAGCCTCCAGCGATGTCCACCGGACCACCGGCCGGGGAGCTCGGCGAGGGCGGCGAGGCCGAGGGCCGCACCGGCGGCCAGGACGTAGTGGCTGCCCAGCCGGTAGGCCGGGAGCACGGCGAGCGGAGCCCCGGCCGCGGCAAGGGCCAGTCCGGAGACCGTCGTCGCCGCGCCCTGGGTCAGCCGGAGCCGCCCGTCCCGACGCAGGAGCTGGGCGAAGAAGCCGGCGATGACGCTGACCGCCACGGCGACGGCGACCCAGCGCAGGAAGGGCTCCGTGCGGGTCAGGCCCGCGGTGCCGGCGATGGCGACCGCGCCCAGGCCGATGACGACGGAGGCGACGGACGGGCTCGGTGCTCCGAGCAGGACCGGCCAGCCCCACGCGAGGACGAGCCCGATGGCAGCGAGCGCCAGCCCGGTCTGCGGCTGCCCGGAGGCGGCGGAGACGGCGACGAGGAGCGCCAGCACAACGGTCGCGAGCGTGACCGACGGGCGAGTGGGTGCGAGCGTCTCCGGACTGGAGCCGTCACGGCGCGCTGCCTCACGCGCGGCACGGCGGCCGGCCCGCGTGGTGGGCTCGACGGGCTCCCCGGACGACAGGGCGGCGGCCTGGCCGTCGTCGTCAGGGAGCACGTCAGGCATCCTCGCATTACCCCCCGGCGAAGGGCGGGAGAATCTCGACCGTGGCTCCCATCGGGACCGGGTCCTCCGGCCGGGCCGCTGCGCCGTCGAGGAGGAAGGATGCCACGGCCAGGACGGGACCCAGCGCCGGGTGCAGCTCCGCGACGGCCGCCGCGACGGCCGCGACCGAGTCACCGGCCACCTCGTCCGACCCGACCCCGGCGGCGGCGCGGGCACCCGCCCAGTAGCGGACGGTGACGAGCGGGGCAATGGCCTGCGGAGACGGCATGTCGGGTGGTTCCTCTCGCTGTGGACGGACCGTGCGGCGACCTCCCGGAGCGGCCTCAGCGAAGGTCTCACGCTGCAGACGACCCGTTCGGCACGAGCACCGCTCGATTATCCTCGAAGGATGGCCCACCTGCTGCTGCTGACCAACGCGCTGGCTCCCAGCGCCGAGGTCCTGCCGGCGCTCGGCCTGCTGAGCCACCAGGTCCGCATCCTGCCGGCCGAGGCGACCGCGCTGGTGGACGCGCCGTCCGGCGACGTGGTCATCGTCGACGCCCGCACCCACCTGGCCCAGGCCAGGTCGCTGTGCCGCGTGCTGCGGGCCACCGGCCTGTCGAGTCCCCTCATGGCCGTCCTGACCGAGGGCGGGCTGGCCGGCCTCACGAGCGAGTGGGGGCTGGACGACGTCCTGCTCGAGCGCGCCGGCCCCGCGGAGGTCGACGCCCGGCTGCGGCTGGCCATGACCCGCTCCGACGCCGGCGAGGAGGAGACCGGGCCGATCCGGGCGGGCGAGCTGACCATCGACGAGTTCACCTACTCGGCGCGGGTCCGTGGCCGGGTCCTCGACCTGACCTACAAGGAGTTCGAGCTGCTGAAGTTCCTCGCCCAGCACCCGGGCCGGGTCTTCGGCCGGGCCCAGCTGCTCCAGGAGGTCTGGGGCTACGACTACTTCGGGGGCACCCGCACCGTTGACGTCCACATCCGGCGGCTGCGCGCCAAGCTCGGCAACGAGCACGAGTCGCTGATCGGCACCATCCGCAACGTCGGCTACCGCTTCGTCGCCGAACGGGCCCGAGAGCTGGAAGTCGGCGCCGAGGCCTGACGCGGCGCCACTCCGGGTGGTTGACGCAGCGCACAGGCGGCTCGCGAAGGCGTCGATGTCCAGACCGCCGAAGTACTTGCCGGCGCCCTTGGTGAAGGCCGGGAAGCCGTCGTCACCGTCGGAGAGGAAGTTGTTCGTGACGATCCGGTAGGACGTCCCCTTGTCGATGGCGACACCGCCCAGCTCGACGCGGCCGGTCACCGCCCCAGCTGGCGAACATGAAGTACGGCGAGACGAACAACACGATCCTGCCCAGCTGAGCGCCCGCAGGCTACCGGCCGTGAACGACGTAGACGGCGAGAAGCACATCCCCAGTTGGAGAAGAGTGTGGAAAGTCGGAGCTGCGGGAGCGTGGTGAAATCTCCCCATGAGCCCCGCCACGCTGTCCACGACGACGGAGCTGCCGGAGCCCGCCCGGGCCGACGTCCTGCGGCTCGTCGCGGCGGCCACGGACGCGGACGGGCCCGCGCCCCTCTCCGAGCAGTTCCTCCTCGACCTGCGGCCCGGGTCGGCGGCGGCTCACGCCCTTGCGTATGCCGGACCGGACCTTGTCGGGTACGCCCAGCTCAGCGACGGGGCCGCAGAGCTCGTCGTGCTGCCGGTGGCCCGGCGGCAGGGCCTCGGGACGGCTCTTCTGGAGTCACTCCCCGCGCAGGTCCGCATCTGGGCCCACGGCGACCTGCCGCAGGCGGCCGCCTTCGCGCAGGCCCGCGGCCTCGAGGTGGTCCGTGAGCTGTACCTCCTCGGCCGATCCGTCGCCGACCAAGCGCTGCTGGACCAGCCCGTGCTGCCCGGCGGCCTGACCGTGCGCACCTTCGAACCGGGCCGCGACGAGGACGAGTGGCTCCGGGTCAACGCGGCCGCGTTTCGCCACCACGTCGAGCAGGGCCGGCTCACCCGGGCCGACCTCGACGCGCGGATGACCGAGTCCTGGTTCGACAGCTCGGGATTCCTTCTCGTCGTGCCGACCGACCAGCAGGACTCGATCGCCGCGTTCCACTGGACCAAGACCCACCGCGCGCGGGGGACAGGTGAGGTCTATGTCGTCGGGATCGACCCGGCATACCAGGGCAAGGGGCTCGGCCGGCCCGTCACCCTCCTCGGCCTGCACCACCTCAGGCGGGCGGGAGTATCGGACGTCACCCTCTACGTCGACGGTGACAACCCCGCGGCGCTGAAGATCTACGGGGACCTCGGCTTCACCACCCGGGGGATCGACCGGATGTATTCACACGGTGTACACCGGGCCGTGGAACGATGAGCCGCATGACCGCGAACGCAAGACGGCGCGAGCTCGAGAGCGCCCCGTTCCCGGACGCCTCCGTGCGGTCGCTCGCAAGCGCCATCCCGGCCCACCGCGGCTTCCAGCCCCGGGGGGCCAACGGACAGTTCGTCCGCACGACGGAGCCTGGCCAGCTGCCCGCGGACCGCTTTCTCGAGCGGGAGATCTCGTGGCTGCAGTTCAACGAGCGGGTCCTGCAGCTGGCCATGGACGAGGAGGTGCCGCTCCTCGAACGGGTGAAGTTCCTGGCCATCTTCTCCAACAACCTCGACGAGTTCTTCATGGTGCGCGTCGCAGGTCTCAAGCGGCGGATCGCCACCGGTCTGGCCGTCCGCTCGGCGTCCGGGCTCGAGCCGCGTGAGGTGCTCGAGCAGGTGGGTGAGGTCGCCCAGCAGCTCATGGCGCTGCAGGCCCAGGTCTTTATCGACCAGCTGCGCCCCGCCCTGGCGGAGGAGGGCATCACCATCGCCCACTGGGGCGAGCTCAGTGACGCAGAGCGCGAACCGCTGCACCAGCTCTTCACCCAGCAGATCTTTCCCGTGCTCACGCCGCTGTCCGTCGACCCGGCGCACCCCTTCCCCTACATCTCCGGGCTCTCGCTCAACCTCGCCGTGACGCTCGTCAACCCCAAGACCGGCCACGAGCACTTCGCCCGGGTCAAGGTGCCCCCGTCCCTGCCGCGGCTGCTGCAGGTGGGCGGAGAGCACCACGACGGGGAGTATGCCGTGCGGTTCGTGCCGCTCGAGGACGTCATCGCGGCACACCTCGACCAGCTCTTCACCGGCATGGAGGTCCACGAGCACACGACGTTCCGGGTCACCCGCAACGAGGACCTGGAGGTCGAGGAGGACGACGCCGAGAACCTCCTCACTGCACTGGAGAAGGAGCTGACCCGGCGTCGGTTCGGCCCGCCGGTGCGCCTGGAGGTCGAGGAGGACATCGACGAGCACGTCCTCGACCTGCTCAGCCGCGAGCTGCAGGTCACCAGGAGCGAGGTCTACCGGCTGCCGGCCCCCCTCGACCTGCGCAGCCTGTTCGTCATCGGCGACCTCGAACGCTCGGACCTCAGGTACGAGCCCTTCGTGCCGCTGACCCCGCCCGAGCTCTCGCTCACCGAGAGCTCCAAGGCCGCCGACGTCTTCGCCGCGGTGCGGGCCAAGGACATCCTGCTCCACCACCCCTACGACTCCTTCTCGACGTCGGTCCAGGCCTTCATCGAGCAGGCCGCCGTCGATCCCCATGTGCTTGCAATCAAGCAGACCCTCTACCGCACCTCGGGCGACTCACCCATCGTCGATGCCCTTATCGACGCCGCCGAGGCCGGCAAGCAGGTCCTGGCCGTCGTGGAGATCAAGGCGCGCTTCGACGAGGTCAACAACATCAGCTGGGCGCGCAAGCTCGAGCAGGCCGGTGTCCACGTCGTCTACGGCATCGTCGGGCTGAAGACCCACGCCAAGCTCTGCCTCGTCGTCCGGCAGGAGGCCGAGGGCCTGGTGCGCTACTGCCACATCGGCACCGGCAACTACAACCCGAAGACAGCGCGCCACTACGAGGACCTCGGGGTGCTCACCTGCGACTCCCAGGTCGCCGAGGACATGACCCGGCTGTTCAACCAGCTGTCCGGGATCGCGCCGCGCAGCCGGTTCAAGCGGCTCCTCGTGGCACCACGGACGGTCCGCACGGGACTCCTCGAGCAGATCGAGGCCGAGACCGAGCGCCACGAGAAGTCCGGCAACGGCCACATCGCCTTCAAGGTCAACTCCATCGTCGACGAGCAGCTCATCGACGCCCTCTACCGCGCGTCGCAGGCCGGCGTCCGGGTCGACGTGTGGGTCCGCGGGATCTGCGCCCTCCGCCCCGGTGTCGCGGGGCTGAGCGAGACGATCAGCGTCCGCTCGACCCTCGGCCGCTTCCTCGAGCACTCGCGGGTCTTCTCGTTCGGTGGGGGCGGGGACCCGCAGGTGTTTCTCGGCAGCGCCGACCTGATGCACCGCAACCTCGACCGACGTGTCGAGGCGCTCGTGCGGATCACCGACCCGGCGCACCTGGCCGACCTCGGTTCACTCCTCGATCGGGGCAGCTCCGACTCGTCCGCGCGCTGGGAGCTCGGCGGAGACGGCCGGTGGGCCCGCCACCACCGGGGAGCGGACGGGGAGCCGCTCAGCGACATCCAGTCCGCCTTGATCGAGATGCACCTCAGGCGGCGCCGCAAGGCCCGGCGCCGGTAGGTTCCGCGGATGACCGTGATCCCTGCGGCCGGGACCTTGCCCTGGCGCCAGCGTCGTGGAAGCCTCGAGGTCGCCATGGTCCACCGACCCCGGTACGACGACTGGTCGTGGGCCAAGGGCAAGCTCGACCCCGGCGAGGACTGGCCCGTGGCCGCCGTGCGGGAGACGCAGGAGGAGACGGGGCTCGAGGTCCGACTCGGTCTGCCGCTCCCCACGACGACCTATACCGTGCTCGACCCGTCCGGCCTGCCCGCGACCAAGGAGGTCCGCTACTGGGCCGCAGAGGTCGACGGCGGCACCGGCGAGCTGCAGAACGAGATCGACGAGGTGACCTGGCTCGACGTCGTCCAGGCCCACGAGCAGCTCGACTACGCGCGCGACCGTGAGCAGCTGCGGGCGCTCGTGCGGGCCCACCACTCGGGCGGCTTGACGACCTGGCCGGTGCTCATCGTCCGGCACGCCAGGGCCCGCTCGCGCTCCTCCTGGCCCGACGAGGACCAGCTCCGTCCCCTCGACACCCGCGGTCTGGCGCAGGCGGGGGCCCTCGTGCCGCTTCTGGCGGCCTTCCGCGTCCAGCGCCTTCTCTCCTCGCCGGCGCGCCGCTGCACCGACACGCTCCGCCCGTATGCCGCGGCGAAGGAGCTTCCCATCCGGCTCAAGAAGGGTCTGTCGGAGGAGGGCTTTGCCGCCAGGCCCGAACGCGCCGGACGACACCTGCGCCGCGCCCTCGAACGAGGCACCCCGGTTGCCGTCTGCAGCCACGGCCCGCTGGTTCCGGCCCTCCTCGAGACGCTGCGCCAGCACGTCGACGTGACCTCTGACGAGGGCGTCGCAGCGGACGCCTGCCTGCGAGAAGCCGCGGACGAGGCGATGTCCAAGGGCGAGGTGCTGGTCCTGCACGTCGTCGGCACCGGCGACGCCGCGCGGGTCGTCGCCGTGGAGCGGCACCGCAGCTGACGGCCGGGGCGTCCCGGCCGGCATACGTCCGGTGCAGGTGCCGGCGAAGGCCTTCCCCCGCCGGGGCTTTGGCCGCTGTCTGTTCTCGGGCCAACCCGATGGCCCCAGACCGTCGACCGGCGTTCACCGGGCGTTAACCCCGTAGGGATGTTCCTTCACCCGACGCACCTATCTTCGCTCACGGGGCCCGCGCTGCATCGAGGCCGGGCGGCCCCACCCGACGTCACCTCTCGAGAGGGAAGAACCCCGTGCGACTTCTCCGTACCAGCGCCCTCGGCGCAGCTGCCCTGACGGGCGTCCTGGTGCTGTCCGCCTGCGGCAGCGACAACAACAGCACCAACCAGCCCGGCAGCGGCTCCACCGGCAACGCGGGCGGCAGCGGCTCCACCGGCAACGCGGGCGGCAGTGCCGCCGGCAGCTGTCCCAGCGGTACGTTGAAGGCCGAGGGCTCGTCGGCGCAGAAGAACGCGATCGAGGCGGCCATCAAGTCGTTCCAGAGCAAGTGCGCCGACGCCACGGTCAACTACAACGCGTCAGGCTCCGGTGCCGGAATCAAGCAGTTCCTCGCTGGTCAGGTCGACTTTGCCGGCTCGGACTCGGCGCTCAAGGCCGACGAGGCCAAGACCGCCGAGCAGGTCTGCGGTTCGCCGGCGTGGAACGTCCCGATGGTCACCGGACCGCTCGGAGTCGCGTACAACCTTCCGGGCCTCGACAAGCTCGTGCTCAACGGCGAGGTTGCCGCCAAGATCTTCACGGGGGCGATCAAGAAGTGGAACGACCCAGCGATCGCTGCCCTCAACAGCGGTGCGAAGCTTCCCGACAAGGACATCACCGTGTTCTTCCGTTCGGACGAGTCCGGCACGACGGAGAACTTCACGAAGTACCTCAAGGCCGCGAGCAACGGCGCCTGGAACGTGGAGGCGGCGAAGAAGTGGAACGGCCCGGTGGGTGAGGGGAAGCCGCAGAACGCCGGCGTCGCGAGCGCCACGAAGTCGCAGGAGGGCTCGATCTCCTACCTCGAGTGGTCCTACATCACGCAGAACAAGCTCGGCATGGCTGCGATCGACACCGGCTCCGGCCCGGTCGAGCTAACCCCCGAGACGGTCGGCAAGTCCGTCTCCACCGCCAAGCAGGTGGGAACGGGAAATGACCTCTCTCTGAAGCTCGACTACGCCACCAAGGAGAAGGGTGCCTACCCGATCATCCTCGTGACCTACGAGATCGTCTGCTCCAAGTACAAGGACGCGACCAAGGCGTCGTCGGTCAAGGCGTTCCTCACGCATTTTGCGTCCAGCGATGTGCAGAAGGCGATCCAGCAGGTCGGGTACGCGCCGCTCCCCTCGGACATCGCCGGGAAGGTCTCCACCGCGATCTCCGCCATCGGCTGACGTGCAATCCCGGCGACCCATCAAGGCGGGGATGACATGACCTCAGTCACTGGGGTCTCCGCCGCGGACCCGGTCCCCGGGCCGGCGGAGCGCCCCTCGACCTTCGGGGACTCGGCCTCGACGGGCCGTCTGGGCGACCGCCTCTTTGGCGGGGCGGCCAGGGGCGCCGGTCTCCTGGTCGTCATGATGGTCACCTTGGTCGGGGTCTTCCTCCTGTCCCAGGCGATCCCGGCCCTGCTCAAGGACCAGGCCAACTTCCTGACCACGAACCAGTGGACGGTTGCCGGGGACCGTCCACGGTTCGGAATCACGGAGATGCTGTGGACGACGGTGGTCTCATCAGTGATCGCCATGGCCCTTGCGGTACCAGTCGGTGTCGCCGTCGCGCTCTTCATCACGCAGTGCGCTCCACGATGGTTGAGCAGGCCCGCAGCGACGCTCGTCGACCTTCTCGCTGCCGTCCCCTCCATCGTCTTCGGACTCTGGGGACTCATCGTCTTCCGCCCGGTGGTCGCCCCTTTCGAGAGCCTGTTGTCCGAACGCCTAGGCTGGCTGCCGGTGTTCGCCAAGACCGGCCTCTCGGGCGGCACGATCTTCTTCATCGGGATCGTCCTGTCGATCATGGTCCTGCCCATCGTCACGGCCTTGTCACGCGAGGTGTTCGACCAGACCCCGACGACCCACAAGGAGGCCGCGCTGGCGCTGGGCGCCACCCGCTGGGAGATGATCCGCACCGCGGTGCTCCCGTTCGGGCGACCCGGGGTCATCTCCGCCGCGATGCTCGCCCTCGGTCGTGCGCTGGGTGAGACCATCGCCGTGACGTTCATCGTCTCCACGCTTCCTCAGGGACGGGCCTGGGTGTGGTCGTTGTTCAACGGCGGTGAGACCTTCGCCTCCCGGATCGCCAACAACGCGGCGGAGTTCGACTCCCCTCAGAAGACTGGCGCGTTCATCGCGGCCGGCCTCGTGCTGTTCATCCTCACCTTCATCGTCAACGCGATGGCCAGGATCGTCATCGAGCGCAGGAAGGCGTTCACCGAATGACGACGAGGCCCGCGGACGCAACGCTTCCCTCACGGAGTTCGACAGCTGACGCCGGTCCCAAGGATCTGCTTGCCTCCCGCACGGGTGGGAACCTGGACCTCGGTGGCAGGTCCACCGGACGCACCGCCAAGGACCTCCTGGCGACGACGATCATGTGGGCCGCATTCCTCCTGGCCCTCGTTCCGCTGGCCTGGATTCTCTGGACGGTCATCAGCCAGGGTTTCGCCCTGTTGCTGGAGTCGCGTTGGTGGTCCAACTCCCAGCGCAACATCAACGCGTCCGACGTCGGCGGCGGCGCCGTCCACGCCATCCAAGGCACCCTGTTGCAGGGGGCCGTCACCGCACTCATCTCGGTGCCGGTCGGGATCCTCACGGCGATCTACCTCGTCGAGTACGGTCGCGGCCGACTCGCTCGCGCCGTCTCCTTCATGGTCGACATCCTCAGCGGGATCCCCTCCATCGTCGCTGCCCTGTTCATCTACGCCCTGTGGGTGACCACGTTCGGCTTCCAACGAGTCGCTTTCGCGGTATGTCTGTCCCTGGTGCTGCTGATGATCCCCGTCGTCGTCCGTTCGACGGAAGAGATGCTGAAGCTCGTGCCCAACGAGCTCCGGGAAGCGTCCTACGCCCTCGGCGTCCCGAAGTGGGTCACCATCGCCAAGATCGTCCTGCCCACGGCGTTCTCGGGCATCATCACGGGCGTCCTCCTGGGCCTTGCCCGGATCATGGGTGAGACTGCGCCCCTGCTCATCCTCGGGCCATACACGAAGAACATCGCGACCAACCTTTTCTCAGGCTTCATGCCCACGCTCCCGACGATGATCGCCCAGGACCGCACCGAGCTCGGTCTCGAGCCTGCCGTCGAGCGCATGTGGGCCACTGCGCTCACCCTCATCCTCCTCATCCTCCTCCTCAACGTGGCGGGCCGGCTCATCGCGCGGCTCGGCGCGGTCCACCGCTGACGGCCCGACGCACCAAAGAGAGCAGTTCCAGACCCATGGCAAAACGCATCGACGTCAAGGACCTCCAGGTCTTCTACGGTGACTTCAAAGCTGTTGAGGGCGTGTCGATGACGGTGGAGCCCCGTTCCGTGACGGCGTTCATCGGTCCTTCCGGCTGCGGGAAGTCGACGCTCCTGCGCACGCTCAACCGGATGCACGAGGTGGTCCCCGGCGGCCGGGTGGAGGGCAGGGTCATGCTCGACGACCAGGACCTGTACGCCGCGGACGTCGACCCTGTGTCCGTGCGCCGGACCGTGGGGATGGTCTTCCAGCGGCCCAACCCGTTCCCGACCATGTCGATCTACGACAACGTCGTGGCCGGCCTGCGGCTCAACGGGATGAAGAACCGCAAGGCACTCGACGAGGCCGCCGAGCAGTCGCTGCAGGGGGCAAACCTGTGGACCGAGGTCAAGGACCGGCTGAAGAAGCCCGGTGCCGGCCTCTCGGGCGGCCAGCAGCAACGCCTGTGCATCGCCCGGGCGATCGCCGTGCGACCGCAGGTCCTGCTCATGGACGAGCCCTGCTCGGCGCTCGACCCGATCTCGACACTGGCGATCGAGGACCTCATCAACGAGCTGAAATCCGACTACACGATCGTCATCGTCACCCACAACATGCAGCAGGCCGCCCGGGTCTCGGACCGCACGGCCTTCTTCAACCTCGCCGCGACCGGCAAGCCGGGGCGGCTCGTCGAGGTCGGCGACACGACCAAGATCTTCAACAACCCCTCCGAACGGGCGACGGAGGACTACATCTCCGGCCGCTTCGGCTGACGACCCACCGGGGGTCAGGTCAGCGCAGGAGCAGGCAGACCCAGTAGGTCACCGCGGCGACGATGCCGGCGCCGGGGAAGGTCAAGACCCAGCCGCCGACGATGTTGCCCGCCACGCCCCAGCGCACGGCCGAGAAGCGCTTCGTCGCCCCGACCCCCATGATCGCCGACGTGATGGTGTGCGTCGTCGAGATCGGCGCGCCGAAGACCAGCCCGGCGACGTAGAGGATCGACGCGGCCGTCGCCTCGGCGGCAAACCCCTGCGGCGGGTCGAGATGGATGATCCGCCGACCGAGCGTGCGCATGATCCGCCAGCCCCCGGCATACGTGCCGAGGCTGATGACGACCGCCGACATGACGAGCACCCACAGCGGCACCTGCTGGCTGTCGTGGTGGCCCGAGACGGTGAGGGCGAGCACGACGACCCCAGCAGACTTGGCGGCGTCCTGCAGACCGTGCCCGAACGCCATCGCGGCGGCGGACGCCGTCTGCGCGTAGCGGAACCCCCGGGCCACCCGTCCGGGGTTGGACCCCCGGAAGGTCCAGAGGATCGCCGCCATGACGAGGTAGCCGACGAGGAGGCCGGCGATCGGCGACAGGACCATCGGGAGAACAACCTTCTCGAGTATGCCGTGCCACTTGACGACCGCTCCGGCCGCGAGAGCCGCACCGCCGAGGCCACCGATCAGTGCGTGCGACGACGAGGACGGCAGACCGAGCCACCAGGTCAGCAGGTTCCACCCGGTCGCGCCGACGAGCGCCGCGCCGACGAGCCAGAGCCCCTCGGCCCCCCGCGGCGCGTCGATGATGCCGCTGCCGATCGTGTTGGCGACCTTGGTGCCGAAAAAGGCCCCCGCGAGGTTGGCGACCGCGGCCAGGCCCAGCGCGATCCGCGGGGTCAGCGCCCGCGTCGAGACCGAGGTCGCGATCGCGTTCGCCGCATCGTGAAAGCCGTTGGTGTAGTTGAACCCCATGGCCAGGGCGATGACGATGGCGACCGGAACCCAGTCCACGCCGTCAGGACTCCTTGACGGCAATGCCCTCGACGGTGTTGGCGACGTTCTCGAACGCGTCCGCAGCCGACTCCAGCGCCGTGACGATGTCCTTCATCTTCAGGACCTGGATGGCGTCCGAGTCCTCGAAGAGGTTGGCCACCAGTCGGCGGTAGTGCTTGTCGGCCTGGTTCTCGAGACGGTTGATCTCGATCCAGTACGCCGAGAGGTCCTTCATCGACCGCAGGCGCGGCATGGCGGCCGCCGTCAGGTCGGCCATCCGTGCGATGATCTCGATCTGCTTCGCGACCCCCTTGGGCAGGTCGTCCACCTTGTAGAGGTCCACGAGGTCGGCCGCTTCCTCATGTGGTCCATGCAGTCGTCCAGCCGCGAGGCCAGCCGGTGGATGTCCTCACGGTCGAAGGGGGTGATGAAGGAGCTGTTGACCCGGCTGATGATCTGGTGGGTGGCCTCGTCGGCCTGGTGCTCCAGGTCGCGCATCTTCTGGACGACGAGCGAGCGGACCTCGGGCGTGTCGGCCGCCAGGAGGTTGGTCAGCTCACGGGCCCCGGAGACAAGGTGGTGCAGCCGGCAGCGACGCCGGGCTTTGCCGGCCGGTACGCCAGCTCAGGGCGAGCCGGGGGCCCTCGGACTGGACCTGAGCAGGCGGTCGATCTGCTCCTGGCTCAGCCGGCCCTCGGTCGACGTGGCAGCAACGACGAGATCCCCGACCAGCTCGATCTCCTCGTGCAGGGCAGCGTCCCGCAGCTCATCCACCGGAGGGTCCTCACTCGTCATCTGCTCAGCGTAGAGGCCGGTCAGGCAGCGCAGAGCACAACGCTGCACTGAACCCCGAGTAGTGCCCGGTGCCGGGCCGGCGCCGGCCAGCACAAGGGTTACGCCGGGCCGGGAGCGCCTCACGGCGCGAGGCCGCTCGAAGCGGCTCCATGTGGGACCCGGGGCTACCGCGGCCCGACGCACTCCCGAGGATATAACGCAGCGGGCGGATGTGCGGAACGTCCACAGCGGCCGGGCCCGTGGACGCTCTGCGGCGGACGGCTCCGGGCACGGCAGGGGAACCGGCGTCAGCCGAGCTCGCCCTGACGCCAGAGGGCGGCTCCAGCGCTCAGGTCGTCGGCGGTGAGCAGGAGCTGGACCGCGCGTCGGGCAGCCTCCTCGCCCTCGGAGCGGTCGGCGCGGCCGGCAGAGACCACCCGGCAGAACGCGGCTGCCCGGTCGAGGCCGATCGCGAGGTCGCCCTCGAACACCCCCGCGAGCACCGCGTCGGTGAGTGCGGACAGCTCCTCCGGCCCCGGAGGTTCGGCCACCCCCGCCACGGCGTGGTTGACATCGGTGAACCGCATTCCCGCCGAGTAGTCCGCACTGGCCTCGGTCGGGGCGCGACGGACCCACTCCCGCAACACATACAGCCGCCACAGGACACCGGGGAGACTGCGTGCCGGCCGGTGCGCCCACAGGTCGGCCACCGTGGAGAGCCCCAGCTCCTCCACGAGGTCGACGAGCCGTGCCGTGAGCTGGGGGTCGTGGGCGGCCCGGCCCGCGTGCACCAGGACAGCCGCCGTCTCGTGCGCCACCTCGATCTCCTGCAGCGGGTCGACGGACCCGCCGTGGGCCTCCATCGCCGCCGGGCTGAACAGCGCCGGCCGCCGCGGGTGCTCGCGTCCGTCCTGGCTCACGGAGACCACCGCCCGGTATGCCGCGGACTCACGGTGCGCTCGCTTCGGGACCTCGGCGCAGGACCCGGACGAGGCGCAGGCCCCCGACGCCGACGACTGTGAAGAAGGTCATCCAGATGCCGATCTGCCGGTTCGTCGCGTTGGGGTCCCCCGCGACCTCCACGGCGACGGCGGCTTCGTGCTCGACCTTCTTCGGCGGTGCGGCGTGGCCGGGCATCGGGGGTCCGGGACGGTTCGGGTCCAGAGTCATCGTCAGGGCGTCGTACGGTGACAGGACTCCCCAGCCGAGCGCCGCGTCCCTGGTGTCGGCGAGTGGCCGCAGTGCCGAGGACTCGATGCGGTACTTCCACAGGGCCGGCGACTCGTGGGGATACTTCTGCGCGACCAGGGCGGCGGTGGCCGAGACCAACGGCGTGGCGTAGCTCGTCGCGGCTGCGCCGCCCAGGACGCAGTCGCCCATGTCGTTCAGCGCCGCGTTGAGCCCAGGCCCCGGGGCGGCGACGGTGATGTGGTCACCCTGGATGTTGTTGGCGACGTCGGGCGCGTATCCCGTGGTCACCGCGGTCACGGACACGACGTTGGGGAAGGCGGCGGGATATCTTGGCCCGTCGGCCTTGTTGGCCGCGGTCCCCCGGTCACCGGCGCTCGCGACCACGAGGGCCCCCTGCGAGCCCGCGAACGTCACGGCGTCAGCCAGTGCCCGGTCGGGCCGGTCGAGGCTCAGCGACACGTTGATGACCTTGGCCCCCCGCTCGGCGGCGGTCTTGATGCCGGCGGCGAGCCACTCGGTCCGCGGAAGAAGGGCGTTGAGCTTGTCGTCGCCGGAGCGTTGTTCCTCGGAGATCCCGAAGACCTGCATGGGCAGGAGCTGCGCGTCCTTGGCCAGACCCACCTGCCCCGAGCCCTGCACGGGGCGCCCGGCGATGATGCTGGCGACGGCCGTGCCGTGACCCGACAGGTCGTTGCGGCCGGTCGGGTCGGGAGCCCAGCCCTCGATCCCGCCGACGAAGGTTGCGCCCGGCGCGACGGCGGTCTCGGCGGGCAGGTGGGTGTTCTTGACGTTGATCCCCGAGTCGATGACGGCCACCGTCACGCCCCTGCCCGTCGCCAGGCCCCAGATCGACTGGTAGCCCATCTCCGTCAGCGCGGCGCTCGTCTCGGGGACGTACACGGGAGCAGTCCGTTGCTGCGTGCAGCTGGGGTCCGCGGCGACCGCGGGTCCTAACGCAGCGGGGACGATCATTGCCGCGGCGACCAGGGTGACGGCCGCCCTTGCTGCAGCACGGCGTGCGGCGGGAGTCACGGCCCGCCGCCGCTCTCGATCTTGGGCGCGTTCACGGCGGCCTCGCTCAGCGCCGGGCCGGCCGTGAACTGCACCACCCAGGGCGGTGGGACGAATCGCGGGACGGTGTTGGCGTAGCCCAGTCGGCCCAGCGTCTCGGTCGTCGCGTCGGTGATGTTGAAGACCTGGCCTGACTGGTCGATCACGTAGACCGGGCCGCCAGTTGCCGTCGCGCTCGCCCGGACGAGCCCACCGTGACCGGGCTGGACATAGACCCCCAGGGAGTTCGGCAGCCTGACCCGCGCCGACTCCGGGGGCGCGAGCAGCAGGTGGGTCCTGGCCGGCTTGTTCACGGCGGTCTCCAGGACGGCGCACGGCTTTCCGCTCGCGTTGGACGGCACGGTGCTCGGCCAGTCCACGGGGGAGAAGGACTTGGTGTCGCTCGGCTGGATCTGGGCCAGGTCGGCGTTCGACACGGTCCTGGGCCGCCCCAGGGTACCCGGCGCGGTGCCCTGGTAGACGGCGGCCGCGAAGGGTGTCAGAGGGATCGTCCCGTTGTCGACCATGACGGACATCGCGTTGCCCTGGTCCTTATTGACGACGAGCTGCCCGATCTTGTCGATCTTGTTGCCCAGCATGAACTGCTTCGAGAGCGGCTGTCCCACCGACTGGGACTTGCTGAACGCGAAGGAGGCGAACGACAGATCGGTGCCGGGATTGAAGAGGTCGACCCAGGCGCCGGGCACGGTCTGTGGGGTCTCCACCTTGTTGACGTACTGTTTGACGCTGTCGTAGCGGTCGGTGGGGATCCGGAACCGCAGGCCCCCGGCGAGGAGGTAGCGCACGTCCTCACCGTTGGCGTCGACCTTGACGGTCAGCCCGTCCCCGTCGTTCAGGGCAGGGATCTGCTCGGTGGAGATGGACGTCGACACGTTGAGGCCGTCGAGGCAGGAGACCCACCCGCTCTGGACGAGCGAGTCGGCAGGCGGCAGGTCGTCCGGCGCGCCGAGGATGCCGAGCGTCGACCCGTGGGGAGTCGCCGCGATCTTGACGTCATCCACGACCTGGACGCGGAAGCCCTTGGCCGAGGGGAGGATCAGTCGTGCCGACGTCGCGTTGAGGACCGGGTGCAGTTTGCCCTTGATGCTGACGAAGCGAGCGGCCGAGGACTGTCCAATGATGACGTAGCCGTTGTCCCAGCCATCGGGAAGCGGCTTGCTGAGCAGCCCGGCCACGGCGGCGCCGGCCAGCAGGAGGCCGCCGAGGGTGATGCCGGCGACCACGGGCCTGGACCGCGAGACGCTCTCGACCTCGCGGCCGGCCGGGGCTCCGGACAGGAACGCGGCGATGAGTCGTCGACGGTTGTAGGAGTGTGCCTCGATGAGGTCCCGTTTGCTCGCCAAGGGTCAACCCCGGATCGAGGAGATCAGCCCGAGCGCGAACACCAGCAACGGGAGCAGGGAGAACAGGGCAAGCGCCTCGGTCAGGTCGAGGACGCGGCCCCGGCGCACCGTGGTCCTGCGCGGAACGGCCACGCTGACGAGCACCCCGACGGCCGCCGTGCCGACGACGCCGCCGACGACCGGCCCCCACTCGGGACGGTCGAGGAGCGCCGCGAGGGTGCCGACCGCGACTCCGAGGGCCCCCCCGACCAGTCCCACCATCACGTCCCGGGCGAGGAGGAACTGCCGGGTTCGCATCATCTGGACCAGGCCCGCGGCCCAGACCAGGCCCAGACCCGGCCAGCCCAGGGTGGCGAGAACGGGGGCGCTGAGGATGACCAGCAGGCCGACGCTCAGCGACAGGCCGAGCACGAGGTCGTGAGCCAGGTCGACGCCCTTGCGGATCCGTGCGGGGTCGATCGGCTCCGGCTCCGCCAGGATTTCGGACTCCGACTGGAGCGGGGTCACCATCGTGCGTGCCGAGGAGAGAGCGAACCAGGGGACGACACTGCCGAGGATCACCGCGACCACCACGACGACGGCGA
>JAABUR0100002163.1_pt1 | contig 31378 bp, 31 predicted proteins | sample 5560091 | NCBI WGS metagenome assembly JAABUR01 (sample SAMN10711879, study PRJNA513375) | rock metagenome | isolation source: Antarctica rocks | place: Antarctica: Victoria Land, University Valley sud
GGCACCCCAGCGGGTGGGGCTTGGGCGGGGGCAGGAGCGGCTGGATGCGCTCCCAGAGTTCATCCGGGATGCACCAATCGCGGCGCACAGATTTGCGGGCTTCAGGATCGCTTTTCATCACGGCATTATACCACAGCCTAGTGAGATAGGCTCTAAGTATGCGCGGCGGGAGATCGTCAATGCTGTTCTTTACCTGACCCGCAACGGCTGTGCCTGGCGCAACCTGCCCCACGACCTGCCGCCCTGGTCGCTGGTCTACTACTACTTCTGGCACTGGAACACGGACGGCACCTGGCAAGCCATCCATGATCAACTCGTCAGCACTTCGCGCCAGCAGATCGGCAAAGGCCCTGCCCCCTCCGCCGCCGTCCTCGACAGCCAGAGCGTCAAGACGACGGAAAAAGGGGGCCACGCGGCTACGATGGCGGTAAGAAAATCAGCGGCAGGAAGCGTCACATACTGGTAGATACTAACGGCTTCTTGCTCGGCTGCTGGGTCACACCCGCCGATGTGGGGGACCGCGAGGGGGCCAAGCAACTGTTCCGGCGCGTCTTCCTGAAGTACCCCGACCTGCACGTCTGGGCGGACGGCAACTACGACGGCCCGCTGGTGGAGTGGGCCAAGAACTGCTACGGCTACGACCTGGACATCGTGGTCAAGCCCGAGGGCCAGAAGGGCTTCGCGGTTCTGCCGCGCCGCTGGGTGGTGGAGCGCACCTTGTGGTGGAGCGCACCTTCGCCTGGCTGGGGCAGTGGCGCCGCTTGTCCAAAGATTATGAGCAGTCGCCGTGGTCGGAGATGGCCTTCATGCCGTGGTCGAAGATGGCCTTCATTCAGATCGCAATGACGGGCCTGATGCTCAACCGTATGGCCTCCTGACGGACGAGAAAAAACTTTCTATACACACTCTTAGCTCCGCGCTCGGATCGGGAAGCTGAAGCAGCCGGGCTTTGTCACCCAGGTCAGACCTGGCTGCATTTGTAGGCGCGTCCGCATGGGCGCAGGGCGCGGCCCAGGCGGTCGTCAGCAGTGACATTCCGAGAAGACAGACAAGACGTTTCATGGAACCAACTCCTTTTCAGATCAAATTCAGATCAAATCTCCCAGCAGGGCAATCGCGTCCTGGACGCCCGCCGCGAAGACTTCGAGCACCTGGTCTATTTGGGCGCGGGTGATGATGAGCGGCGGCTCGAAGCGGATGACTTTGGGGTTGTTGAGCGTATACGCCGCGATGACGCCCCGGTGGACCATCGTGCCGATGACCAGCTTGCCGATGTCGCTGTCGGTGAACTCGACGCCGAGCATCAGGCCCAGGCCGCGCGCTTCCTTCAAGATGTTCGGGTGCTCCGCCTGGACCCGTTTCAGGCCGTCCAGGAAGTACGCGCCATTCTCGGAGGCCCGCGCGGGCAGGTCTTCCTCGACGGTGACTGCGAGGGCCGCCAGAGCCGCAGCGCACGCCATCTCGCCGCCGCCGAACGTCGTGGTGTGGATGAAGGGGTTCTCGTGGAAGACTTTGTTCCAGATCGCGGGCGTCGCCATCGTCGCGCCGATGGGCATGACTCCGCCGCCCAGCGCCTTCGCCATCGTCATAATGTCAGCGGCGACGTCCCAGTGGTTCACGGCGAACATCTTGCCGGTCCGCCCCAGGCCCGTCTGCACCTCGTCCACGATCAGCAGGACGTCATGCCGGTCGCAGATCTCGCGGACGCGCGGGAAGTAGTCGGGGGAGGGGACCTGGATGCCGCCTTCGCCCTGCACGGGTTCCAGGATGACGGCCGCCGTCTTGTCCGTGATGACCGACTCGATGGCGTCGGCGTCGTTGAATGGGACGAAATGGCCGCCGGGCAGCATCGGCTCGAAAGGCTTGCGGTAGACTTCGCGCCCCGTCACGGACAGCGCGCCCATCGTCTTGCCGTGGTACGCGCCCTCGGTCGAGACGAAGTCGGTCTTGCCCGAGGCCATGCGGGCGATCTTCAGGGCCGCCTCGGCGGCCTCGGCCCCGGAGTTGCTGATAAAGGAGTATTGGAGATCACCAGGGGTCAGTTCGGCCAGCTTCGCCGACAGGTCGGCTAATGGCCTGTTCAGAAACGTCTTGGAGGCCAGCGGGATCAAATCCAACTGCCGCTTGACGGCGGCGACCACTTTGGGGTGCCGATGGCCGAGCGAGAAGACGCCGTAGCCGCCCAGGCAGTCAATGTAGGAATTGCCTTCCAGGTCGGTCAGCGTCACCCCCTCGGCGTGGTGCTCGATGTGGTCAAACCCGCCGACTTTGAGCAGGGCCACCTGGGTCGGGTTGACGAACTTCTGATACTTCTCGATGACATCCTGCGTGATGCACTCGACTTCCTGGGGCGTGTATTCCATGAGGCTACTTTAGCCTAAACACGGGCGGGTTGTCAAGGTATTGCTGGCTGCGAACCCTTCTACTCGTGTCCCCCGTTCTACTCGTTATCGTGTCACAAGGAGGCTGCCAATGGACAGCAGGAAACTCGGTCGTGGTCGCAGCGCTTTCACCCTCATCGAACTACTCGTCGTCATCGGCATCATCGCCGTGATCGCCGCCATTCTGTTCCCGGTCTTCGTGGGCATCCGCGAGCGGGGACGCCAGACGCAGTGCCTCTCCAACGAGCGGCAACTCGGCGAAGCCTTTCTGCTTTACGCCCAAGACAGCGATGGAGTTATGACACCTGGTGCCATCGCCTCAACCCCGTTTGCCTTCTGGCCGCAGCTCGTTTTCCCCTACGTCCACAGTGATTCCTGTTTTGTCTGCCCTGACAGTCAATCCCATAACGACACGCAATACCAGACAGGTGCCAACGGCGCCCGTCTGTATGTTGGGTGGCCTGGCGGGCGCCCCGGCCCACCCCGCGTCAGCTACATATACAACATCAACGTGGGTGGTGCTCTCTGGTCCGGTGCGACGACCCAACAGGTCGCACAGCAGCACACGGCAATGGCCCCTAAAACGCTGGGGCAGGTGATCCGGCCTGCGGCGACCGTGCTGCTCACCGATGGAGCAACTGACCCTGTGAATGACACACCGGCGACGTGGCCGGATGCTGGATCGGAAAACGGCAAAGACTTCATTAACTTGGGCGATGCCGAGTTTGTACGGGGCGGGGCTGGGGTCATTGGAGCCGCTCCAAACGCGCGCCACTCGGGACGAGCCAATGTACTATTTGCCGACGGGCATGTCGAAGCAAGGAGGCTTGAGTCGTTTTACCTGCTTTCGGGGCGGTCGCCTTGTTTGAACCCCTCCCTGGGCTGTCCTAAGTCACGATAATCGTGCCCTACGTTTTCTTCGCTTCCTCTGCCAGCCGCTGACTCAGCAGGGCCACGACGGCGGCCCCCTCGGGGCGAGGACGGACACTGCCGGGCCGGCGGAACATTCGCCCCTCACCTCTTCATCGGGCCGCGCCCACGGCTCCGACTCCGGGGCGCGGCCCGGAGGCGATCCCTGGGATGGGCAGGCCCGACCCGACGAGCGGGCTGCCGGGCAGCGGCCGGAAGAACTCCCCGCTCGCGTGCGGCCCGGAGAGCGCCAAATGTGGGTCGCCGGTGACCGCGCCGGACCCTTCCGGTGCCCAGTTCCTGAAGGCATTATGGGTGACGCTCAGCGTTCCACTCTGGAGAGTCGCCTGCTGCCCGTTCCCATCTTTTTGCAGGACAATAAGCGGCGGCGCCTGCGGCGGCCCCGTCTTATAGAACAGGTTGTTTGCGATCAGGACGCCTTCCGAGGCGCCCCCCATGACAAGCATCGGGAAATTCTCATGGACATAGACCGTGTTGTTCACGAATTGGAAGTCGCTGACACCGCCCGCGAAGTAAAGCAATTGGATCTTTTCAATGCCGTCAAAGATGTTGTGATGTATCTTCAGCCCACTCTTGCGGTCGGTGAAGCTGGCGAGAGGGTAGTAACCATTGGCGAAGTAGTTGTGGTCCACCTCCATGTTGTTCTGTTCTACCTCGATGGCATACGAATAGCCGGGTTCCAAAACAAACCTGTTGTGATGGACGCGGATCGTTTTCGGGGCGCTGAATCCTCCGGCGAGGGAGACGCACTCGTTGAACCGATTCTCATAAATCTCACATCGCTCCGGGCGGCTGTCCCAGAGTTCCAGTGCCATGTTGGGCTGCCCGTTCCCCCATCCCCCCTGCTGGCGCACCCGGATGTCGTTGCGGTAGAACGCGGCGCGCACCAGGCGCAAGCGCAGGTCGCCCGGACCGGACGGATCGTGATCCCCCCAGGCGAAGCGCCAGCCCTTGATCCCGTAAGCCCCACGGTGTTCACGGACGATGCAGTCATGCACTGAGGAGTCGGTCAAGTCACCGACCTGGATGCCCCCGGAACACGACTGCCGACTCGGATGCCCACAGTCCTCCACAGTGCAGTGATGAACGCTGGAGGCAGTCGCCTCGGACAGATAGATGCCGCACAGGTTGAAAGAGCGAGCGGTGATGTCATGGATCTGGACGCGGCTGACCCGGCGTGCCAGGATGCCGCCGTGCGCCCGCCCGCCGCTGCCCAACCCGCCGCTGAGGCGGAATCCGCTCAGGGAAGCGCCGGACGAGTTACGCATCTGGATCAGGAACTTGTCCGGAGCGATGCGGCGCGGGTTGGCTTCCAGGTCTTCCGTAGCCGACCAAGAGAGGGTGGTTCGATCCGCTCCCCCACCCACGACCGAGACGCCGGGGGGAATCAAACAGGTCTTGGCCTCGTGGAAGAGGCCGGCCGACAGGCGGATGGTGTTCGTGCCGCTCGGCACCTTGCCGCAGGCCGCCGACAAAGACCGGAAGGGCCGAGAGTGTGACCCCGGCCCTCCGTCATCCCCGTCCGGCGAAACGTAGAACGTGGCGGCCTTGGCGTTCGATAACATCGTCAGCCAGAGCACCGCCGCCAGACCGACGCTCAAAACCGTGCGAAGCATATTCACGCCGCTCCCCCTCTGACTTGTCACTTCGCCGCCTCCTCCGCCAGCCGCCGCTGCAACAGGGCCATGACGGCGGCTTCTTCGGGGCGCAGGGAGTGCAATGTGTCTACTAGCTCCTGCTCGGTGCGCTGCTCCAAAGCCTGGAGCATGGTGCCGTCGAGGTAGTGGTTCAGAACGGCGGGGTGGACGTAGCACTTGCGGCAGATGGCGGGGGTGTTGCCGAGCCGCTGGGCAACGGCTTTGATGGCCGCCGTCACGTTTCGTTTGGCCTGCGTTTTGGTGTCGAACGCCTCGAACTCCTGCAATGCCAGCGAGGCGAGCACGGTCCCCGCCCAGGTGCGGAAGTCTTTGGCGGTGAAGTGCTCTCCCGTGATCTCTTGCAGGTAGTCGTTCACGTCCGACGAGGCAATCGTCCGCCGCACCCCCTCATCGTCCGTGTACTGGAATATCTCCTCGCCCGGTAGGTCGCGCAGGCGCTGCACGACGCGGGCCAGCCGCCGATCTTTGATGTCAATCGTGTGCTCCTTGCCGCTCTTGCCGACGAAGTGGAAGTGCAGGGTCGCGCCCTCTACGTCCACATGCTCGTTCTGCATCGTGGTCAGGCCGTAGTGACCGTTCTCCTCGGCGTACTCTTTGTTGCCAACGCGAATGAGTGTCGTCTCCAGCAGGCGCACGACCGTCGCCAGCACCTTCTCGCGCGTCAGCCCGTGTTTCGCCAGGTCCTGCTCGACCCGCTCACGGATGCGGGGCAGGGCGTCCCCGAAGGCCATCATGTGCTCGTACTTGGTCTCATCCCGCGTTTCGCGCCAGTGCGGGTGGTAGCGGTACTGCTTGCGGCCCTTCGCGTCGTGCCCGGTCGCCTGAAGGTAGCCGTTCTCCTGCCGGCAGATCCAAATATCGGTGTAAGCGGGCGGGATGCCGAGCGACTTGATGCGCGCCAGCGTCTTTTCGTCCTCGACGGGCGTGCCGTCCGGCATGACGTACCGGAATTCGTCGCCGTCCTTCTCGCGCCGGAGGCCCGGCTGCCGGTCGGTGACGTAGCGCAGCCCGGCGGCCTTGACTTCGGCGTGGTCGGACCCCGCCGTGGTGGTCTGTGTCGTGTGTGTGGTGTTCATGGGAGTGCTTCTATGTACCCAAAAATTGGGAACTTTTGGGGGTGGAGGGGCATTGTGACCCCATGACGCATTCACTTTCAGGGTACGATGCCGCGCATCAGCCGGGCGGCGTCGCCGTCTGGGATCGCTCGCCGCGCGGCCTGCTGGAGCTGCGCGGGGCGGACCGCCACACGTTCTTGCAGGGCATGGTGTCCAACGACGTGCTGGCCCTCGCCCCCAGCGCGTCCCGTCACGCCGCTCTGCTGGACAGTACGGGCCATCTCCTGGCCGACCTCCACGTCCATGCCTTCGCCGACGCGCTAGTCGTCGAGACTGACCCGCCTTGCCTGCCCACGCTGTACCAGACGCTGGACAAGTTCCTGATCATGGAAGAGGTTACGCTGACGGACGTTTCCGATCAATGGGCGATCATCTCCGTTCTGGGCGAGGGCGCGGCACGACTGGCTGATCTGCCGGGCGAGAGGCGATCACTCGCCGTTCGCCTTGCGTCCGGCTTCGACCTCTGGCTGTCCGCCGCCGAGAAAGTTGCCGCTTGGAAGGCCCTGGTGAATGCCGGCGCGACGCCGCTGGCCGAAGACGATGCCGAGGCCCTGCGCGTCGAGGCCGGCATCCCCGCCTGGGGCCACGAACTGAACCCGTCTGTCCTCCTGCCCGAAGCCGGGATGCCGGACGCCGTTTCCTATACCAAAGGCTGCTACGTCGGTCAGGAGATCGTTGCCCGCCTCCACGCGCGCGGCCACACCAACCGCGCCCTGCGTCAGATACTCCTGGCCGAAGACGCCCCCGTGCCGCCTGCCGGGACGACCGTGCATGTCCCCGAAGACGGCCCCGAGCCGGGCCGCGAGATCGGGCGCATCACGAGCGCCGTCGCCTCGCCGAAGCACAGCGGCCAGTCGCTCGCCCTGGCCTATGTCCGCAAGGAGTATTTCGCGGACGGGACGCCGGTTTCGGTCCAGATCGAGCAGCCGAACGGCCTGATGTTCGCGCATGGGGGCGTGATCATTCCCGGCACTGGAAGTGCCGGTCTACTCTGAATGAAAGTGCCTCCGGCACTGAAGATGAGCCGCCGGATGACAATCCCCTAGTCGCGGAGCGACTTTCACTGGGAGTAGGCCGGCACTTCCAGTGCCGGTTTCCCATACAGGAATCCCCCGCCTCCCCCCCGAACTCCCCCGCATGGAAACCCTAAAACCCCCGACCCTGGAAACAGTTCAATTTGAAGGCTGGGACTGCGTCCGTCTCAGCAACGGCGACGCCGAAGTGGTCGTCACGACGGCCATCGGGCCGCGCATCATTCGCTACGGTCTCCTCAACGGACCGAACGCCTTCCAAATCATCCCCGAGACGCGCGGGCAGACCGGCGGCGACGAGTGGACGCCCTACGGCGGGCACCGGCTCTGGCACGCGCCGGAAGTCAAGCCGCGCTCTTATCACCCGGACAATGCGCCTTATCCGACGCCGACGCTCGACGGCGGCACGCTCCGCGTGGCCTACGGAACCGAGAGCACGACGGGGATCGGCAAAGAGATGCGCGTCACGCTCGCGCCTTCGGGACCGGCGGCGCGGGTCGAGCACATTTTGACCAACCACAACGTCTGGCCGGTCACGCTCTCGGTCTGGGCCTTGAGCATCGTCGCAGGCGGCGGGCGAGTCGTGCTGCCGCAGGAGCCATTCGTCTCGCATGACGACGAACTGGCTCCCGCCCGGCCCCTCATTCTGTGGAAGTTCACCGACATGGCGGACCCGCGCTGGCGCTGGGGGACGAAGTACCTGTCTTTGCGGCAGGCGGACGAGATCGGCCACGCCCAGAAAGTCGGCATCTATAACGCGCAAGGGTGGGGGGCGCACCTGACGGACGCGCAGGCATTCCTTATCCGCATTGATGCCGCGCCCGGCGGCCCCGCCGCGCTGCCGGACATGGGCAGCAACTTCGAGACCTTTACCAAAGCCGCTTTTCAGGAACTGGAAACGCTCGGCCCCTTGACGACGCTCGGGCCGGGCGAGTCGGCGAGCCACACGGAATTTTGGTTCCTGGCGAAGACGGCGGCGATTGAAGACACCGACGCGGCGCTGGATGCGTTGCTGCTGCCGATTGTGCGGGACGCCCAGGCACAGACAACGCAGGCATTCGGGGCGTAGGGCGTATCGGAACGCCTGCGACAGAAAAAGAGCCTATCGGTCTGAAGACCGATAGGCTCTCTAACCCGCGATGGTTTACTGGCCGCCGCCACTCGCGCCGCCGGAACTGCCGGCTGCCGCGCCGCTGCTGGACGAGCTGCCGCCCGATGAGCTGCCGCCCGATGAACTGTCGCCGGAGGCGCTGCCGCCCGCGCCGCTGGAACCGGCGTTGCTGGAACCGGCGTTGCTGGAACCGGCGTTGCTGGAACCGGCGTCGCCGCCTTTGCCCCCGGCAGAACTGTCTCCCGAAGACGCATTGGCGCCGGAAGGACCCGCTGGTCCCGCCGGGCCGGCGGGACCCGCCGGCGCCGCCGGGCCCGCAGGACCGGTCGGAGAAGCCGGACCTGCCGGACCCGACGCGCCCGGCGTTCCATTGGCGCCTGGAGAGCCGGGCGATCCCGGAGTCCCCTGCACGACGGTGGGCGTAGACGAGCCAGGCGTGACGATTGTCGTCGTGCCCGCCGGCTTCTGGTTGTTGTTGTACAAAACGACGCCGATGACCACCGCCGCGATGACCAGCACGAGAACGATAACGATGGTGCCCCAACTGGCGTTGTTGGTGCTGCTATCGGCGTTCGGGTTTGGATTGACGCTCATGGGGCGCGAACCTCCTCAAAGAGTAGACTGACAGGCTTATACCCCTGCTCCGAAAGGGCTAAACTGCAAGCGCGAGTCGGGGTCGAGTGCGGCCACTCATCGGAAGAAGGTGGAAAAGCCCAGGATCAGGTCGGAAGTCCCCGACGAGTGGCGGGCGGCGCGATAGTTCAACTCGACGTTCAGGGCGATGTTCGGGTTGAAGAAGTACTTGACGCCGCCCTGCGCGCCGACCGAGGCGCTGTCGTCGTGGACATGCGAGTAGCCGGCGAACACGCCGAGGTAGGGCAGGAGCGGGTTGTCGGCCCCGCCTGCGAAGTAGTAATTGGCGAAGGCGCCCAGGGACGATGCGGTCGTGGCGTGGCTGGCGCCCGCCACCTCGCCGACCCCCCCGAACTCTAAGGCCGGCGAGGTGAACACGCCGTAGCTGCCCTGCAAAGCGTAGGGTTTGTCGCCGTTGAACGAGTAGTTGCCGGCGATGCCGATCTCCTTCGTCCCCGCCGTCGGCAGCAGGGTGCCGGGCGGCGTCAGCGTCCCCTGTGCCTGGGCCGCCGGCATGGCGGACAGGCAGGCCGCTCCGAGGGCACAGGCGCCTAAAATTCTGAAAAGTTGCACGATGTTCTTCTCCTTTGAAGCGTGGCTTCCCGCAAAATAATGGTTCGGGGAAGCTCTTGGGGTGGATATGGAGGTTTTCCCCAGATCGCGCCGCCCTAAACACCCGCCACGCGGAAAATCCCATGGAATTTTCGGGACCCAGTTTCGAGTATAATTGTCCCGAAGGTCCGGCGCCCGCGATGCCGTCCACGAAAGGAACCTGAGATGCTCAAACTGATCCGAATCCACGCCCTGGGGCTGGCGCTGCTGGCACTGGCCGCCGCGACCCAGGCGGCGCCTAGGCGCTCATCCCCCAAGCTGGTCGCGGCCGCCGAGAAGTTCACCTTCGTCGCCTATGGCGACACCCGCTCCGACCCCGTCGCCCACCGGCAGGTCATCCGGGAAATTGTCGGCCTGCACCCCGAATTCGTGCTGCAAAGCGGCGACCTTGTTTCCAATGGGCGCAGCGCGGCGCAGTGGGCCGAGTTCGACCGGATCACCCAGCCGCTGCGCGACGCGCACATCGCCTACTACCCCGCGCGCGGCAACCACGACCTGGGCACGTTTTATTCCCATTATGTCCCCAATACGTTTGACTCGGGCGACAAGGTCAACAAGCTGTACTACGCCTTCACCCGGCACCGTAACCGGTTCATCATCGTGGACAGCATGGAGCCATACGAGCCGGGTAGCCCGCAGTACGTCTGGCTCGAACGGGAGCTGGCGCGGTCAGGGAAGACCGCCGTCAGCACCTTCGTGATGTTCCACGAGGCGCCGTTCTCGGTCGGCCCGCACGGCCCGACCCTGGAAGCGCAGCGCTATCTGCACCCGCTGTTCGTCAAATATCACCCCCGCGCCGTCTTCTGCGGCCACGACCACCTGTACTACCGGACGACCCGCGACGGCGTCACTTACATCGTCACCGGCGGCGGCGGCGCCCCGCCGTACCGGCCCGAAAACGCGCAGATCGCCATCCCCGGCGATGTCTTTCAGAAGGATGTGGACAGCCTGGGGCGCCCCCTGAGCGACGCGCGGTACGACGCCCTGATTTACCACGCGATCCGCTGCGAGGTGGATGGCCCGCGCCTGACGGCGACGGTGCTCCGGCCCGACGGCAGCGTCATTGAAAAGTTCACTCTAGGGCCGAAATGAGGAAATGCCGAAAATAGGAGAACCGGTACATTCCCCGTTTGGCCGCCTGCCGGACGGGGGATAAAAATGTGTGTGGAACAAACAAATATCACGATCCGTCTGAATTTGTATCTCTAGTCAAACAACTTCGCTTCCACCTGCGGCAGCCCAGGTGAGAGAGGACAAGGAATGGCAACGCAGCAGACGGAAGCGCGGACGCCCGGCGGCGAAGTCGTCAGCGACGACGATCCGCGCCAAAAGACGCCGCCGAAGGGCGTGACCAAACAGGGACTGCTCCAGACACTCGGGCCGGGCCTCGTCACGGGGGCGTCCGACGACGACCCCAGCGGCATCGCGACCTATTCGCAGGTCGGCGCGCAATTCGGCTACGGCCTGCTTTGGACCATGCTGTTTTCCTACCCGCTGATGGCCGGCATCCAGGAGATCAGCGCGCAGATCGGGCGCGTCACCGGGCGCGGCATCGCGGGCAACCTGCGGCGGCACTACGCGCCCTTCTGGCTGTACGGCATGGTCGGGCTGGTCCTGATCGCCAACATCATCAACCTAGGCGCGGACATCGGGGCGATGGGGGCGGCCGTGAACCTGCTGGTCGGCGGGCCGGCCCTGCTGTACGCGGCCCTGTTCGCCGTCGCCTCGGTCGTGCTGGAAAGCTTTCTCCCCTACGACCGGTACGCGCACTTCCTCAAGTGGCTGACGCTCGCTCTGTTCGCCTATGTCGCCACTGTCTTCGTGGTCCACGTCCCCTGGCGCCACGCCCTGCGGGCCACGGTCGTGCCGTCGTTCTCCCCGAAGACGGAGTACGTCACCAGCATCGTCGCCGTGCTGGGGACGACGATCAGCCCCTACCTGTTTTTCTGGCAGGCCGAGGAAGAGGTCGAACTGGAACACGCCAATCCGACGGACCGGCCCCTGCGGCGCAGTCCCGCCGAGGCTCCCGCGCAGCTTCACCGCATCCGGGTGGACACCTACACCGGCATGGCCTTTTCCAACCTCGTCGCCTACTTCATCATCCTGACCGCCGCAGCGACGCTCTGGGCGACGGGGCATCGGGACATCCAAACTTCGACGCAGGCCGCCGCCGCGCTCGGCCCGGTCGCCGGGCCGTATGCGCGGCTGCTGTTCGCGCTGGGCATCGCGGGGACGGGCCTGCTGGCCCTGCCCGTGCTGGCCGGCTCGGCGGCTTACGCCGTCGGCGAGTCCCTGCGCTGGAAGGTCGGGCTGAACCAGGAGCCGGGCCGCGCCCGAAACTTTTACGCCGTCATCGCCGCCGCCACTTTTCTGGGCCTGCTGCTGAACTTTGTCCACCTAGATCCCATCAAGGCCCTGTTCTGGTCCGCCGTCATCAACGGCGTCGTGGCCGGGCCGATCATGATCCTGATGATGCTCATGGCTTCCAACGCCAAAGTCATGGGCGACTTTACGCTGAACGCACGCCAAAAAACATTGGGCTGGGCCGCAACGGCCGCCATGCTGGCCGCCGCCGTCGCCCTGTTCGCCACTTGGGGCAAGTGAAACAACCGAAAATCATGTCGAAGGAGTGCCCGTCATGTCCATAACGCAAGCGCCCGCCCGGAATCCCTATCACAAGCCCAAGACCGTTAACGAGCTGACCGAGCGCAACGTGGAACTCGTTGCCCAACTCGATGAAACCGCGCGGGCCAAGCGAACGCCCGCCGACTGCGTGGTGGATGGGATCACGGCCTTTTGCGGCAGCATGTCCTTTATTTGGGTTCACGCGCTCTGGTTCGGCATCTGGATCATTCTTAGCCTCGTGCCGGACATCAAGCACTTCGACCCTTATCCCTTTCAGCTTCTGACGCTGGTGGTTTCCCTGGAAGCGATCTTCCTCTCGACGTTCATCCTGATCAGCCAGAACCGGCAAAGCCGCCTGGCCGAGCGCCGGTCGCATTTAGATTTGCAGATCAACCTGCTTTCCGAACAAGAAAACACCAAGATTCTGACGATGCTGGAAGCCATCGTCCATCACTTCAATATCCCCGACGGCGACCCGGAGGTCTCCGTCCTGGCCGAGTCTACGGAGCCGGAGCGGCTGGTGGCGCAGATCGAGAAGGTGATTGAGAAGGAAAGCCAGTCCAAACAAATGAACGACGGCAACGAGCCTTAAGATGAGCCTGAGAAGGAAAGTGAACCCTTGACTGTTCCCGGAGACGCCCTGCCTGAGCACGTCAGCCAGCATGTGGATACCATCGCCGCCCTGCACGCGCGGGCGGAAAGCGGCGTCAGCATCCATCAGCGCGTTGTGGAAGCTGTCACCGCCAACCTGGGCCGGCCCCTGTTTCTCAACCTCGTTCTGGCCGTCGTCGCCGCTTGGATGCTGGTCAATGTCTTCCCGCACCGTTTCGGAGTCCGGCAGTTCGACCCGCCGCCCTTTTTCTGGCTTCAGGGAATGGTGGGCTTAGGTGCGCTCCTGCTCACGATCGTCATCTTGATCACGCAGAACCGGCAGGCGCGGCTGGCCGAGCGGCGCGCGCAGCTCGACTTGCAGGTGAGCCTCCTGACCGAGCAGAAGATCGCCAAGCTGATCGCTCTCGTGGAAGAGCTGCGCCATGACATGCCCTCTGTCCGCGACCGCTTAGACCCCGAAGCCGAGGCGATGGCGGAAGCGACCGACCCCCATGCCGTGCTGGATGCGCTGGAAGAGAAGCTGGACGAGGCGGTAGAACTCGCGGAAGAAATGCGGGAGCGGACGTAGGGAGGCCGCCCAGTGGCATCAGTGCGCCGCCGGGGCCGACGCGCCCCGGAACACCTGCGCCAGCGCCTCGTTCTGCGTTAGGTTCTCCGAGCGGACCTGCGCGCTCTTGCGGATGAGTTCGGCCTCCGTATCACGGTATGGGTCCAGCCGTGTGACAGGCTTCGCATTGCCGACCAGGCTCCAGAGCGTCAGCCCGCCTTGCCCCCCGAAGATGACTTTGTAAGTCCACTGCGACCACGAAATGCCCTTGTCGTCCATCTGCTTGATCAGCGCCGCCTCGGTTTCCGGCCTGCCGCCCGGCTCCAACCCGAACTCACCGACGTAAAAAGGCACCTGGCGGCGCGCGCACTCCTTGTCAATGGAAGCGAGGTAGTCACCGAACGCCTTCAAGTGATCTTCGGGTGACTTCGCCTTGAACTGGTAGTAGTGGGAGCTGTAAACGACGTTCGTCCAGCCGCAGGGGCCGGGGAAGGGCATCCACTGAATGCCCGTATAGCCGTCCTCGATAAAGACCAGGTGCGTCGAGTCTGCGGCGCGCACGGCTCGATACAGCCGGTCCGTCACCACATACAGGGTGTCCGAGCCGGGCGTTCCCGTCGGCTCGTTCACCAGGTCATAGCCCGCCACGGCGGGGTTGTCCCGGTAGCGGCGCGCGACGGACGTCCAGACCGCTTCGGCGCGGCTGACGTTGGCCGGGTCTTTGAAGAACTCGTTGCGGTCCGCCCTGCCTGTGTGCCCCTGGTCGCTCTGGCCGCCGGGGGCGCCGTGCATGTCCAGAATCACATAGATGCCCCGCGCGCCGGCCCAGGCGACGGCCTGATCTATCTTCGCGAGGGACGCCGGCTCGCTGATCTGGCTCGCCAGGAACGGCAGGCGGACACAGTTCAGCCCCGCCGCATGGATGCGGTCAAAGTCCGCCTCGTTCAGCCAGTCCGCCCGGAACGCCGCCTGCACCCGCGCCGCGCCCGCCGCGCCGAAGCGCTTCTCCAAGACCGTCACGAGCGAAGCGTGGTCTTTGATCGGCGGCAGGCCCGACCCCTCCGGCGGCTTCGTCGCGAGCGGCATCATCCACGGCTCCTCGACCAGCCAGCCGCCCAGGTTGATCCCGCGCAGGACGACGGGATGCCCCCGCGCGTCCACGATCTGAACGCCCTGTGCGTGCAGACGGGCCAGCGGAGCGGCGAAGACGGGCACGGTCAGAAACAGCAGCAAGAGGATGGGAACGAGGCGCGTGGGGCGGAATGGCATAGCGAGATTATAAAAGATCGGAGTCCCTTTGTCAACCTGGCCCCGTCCATTCACTGTCCCCGTGCTTTGTCCTCCCGTGCCGCCGCGTCAACCAGGCCGGCGAGCGGATGATCGCCGCGCGTGGCTTCCCCATCCGCGAAGTCCAGAACATAACCGCCCCAGGCGCTCTTGCCGCTCACAGGAGTAGCCGTGAGGTCCGCCTGGAGCGCGCGGGCCAGCGCGTCCGTGTTGGTGGAGTTCTGGACCTGCTCGCGCAGCAGGACGACCCGGCCCTGCATGACGGCTGCGGCGGCAGTGTGTTCCGGCTTTGGGTAGGGCTTGTCGGCGAACAGCGGTCGCAGGGGCGGCGGGAGCTGGCGCGGGTCATCCCAGCTTGCCACCCAGGCGACGCTGTCCGTACTTTGTTCCATCAGGATCGATCGTGAGGCCACCGAGGGCATAAGCGCCTGACGCATCGCGCCCAGCAGGGCGGCATTAGCCCCTGTCCGTGCCTTGTCCCACAGCCTGGACAGCGCCTTGTCCGCCGCCGCGTCGTCGAATGTTGGCAGGCTGACATCGGCATTCAGGGAGAGTTGCGGCGTGATGTCCAGAGGGTCGCCATGGAAGGCGCGCAGGAACGCCAGGCGCATCTCAGGCGTGTAGCCCAGAGCGTCGTCGGCTTCGGCGTCCTCCCAGACGAAGCCGGCCAGGCCGGGCCGCGCGGACAGCCCCCGCACCAGCGAGGTCAGGCCGCCGCGCACTCGCTCGGCCGCCGGGCTGACTAGGATAGGGGGCGGGGCGAACATGACCGGTCTGCCCGCGTCATCGTACTCCACTTCCTGCGCCCAGTTGTGGGCATGGACGGCCAGTTCTCGGCTGGTCTCGCCCTCAATGGAGAGGTCGCGGACGGCGTCCGGCGGCGCGTCCCCCCAGGGCAGGAGGCTCAGGTCGGCGTACACGGTGATGCCGGTGCCTGCCGTCTGCTTCAAGGTTTCGGCGAGGATGTCTGGCGCGTCGGGTGAAAGTGTCTTGGACGAGAGCTCCGATCCGGGCACATGGGCTGTTCCCTGCGAAAATACGTCCAGCCACAGTTCGTTCAGGCCGGTCTTCCGCATGGCGGCAACCAGCGCGTCCACCGAGGCCACTGTGCGAGGGTGACCAATCACTGCCCGTCGGGGCCGCGAGCGCAGCAGGGGCATCAGCGGCGGGGCCGTCGGCTTGACAGGGGCGGGCGGCTGGGCGGCCTCGGGCGGGTGTTCCGCGTAGAAGAGAGCCTCACCAGGCCAGAACAGCATCCACAGCGGGGAATGAAGGTTGGTTTCTACCGGCGTGTCTATTGTCGGCACCAGCATCTGGACCTTGTATTCCGGCCTGAGAGCCACCGGCCCGGTCGAGTCTGCTTCCTGGAGATCGCGATCTGTCAGATAGCTCGGCAGGGTGCCGGTTGCGCGCTGCTCCTCGTAAGCGTCAGCCGTCCGGCGGGCCAAGTGCTGCTGCGCCGCCGTCAGCTTTGCGAATGGGTAGCTGTCCTCCTCGCCGGGCAGTCCTGTGAGTGCAACACGCCCTTTCATGGCAGCCAGTTGGCCCGGCGTCAGGGCTGTGGCGTCTCCGAAGGTGGGCAGGGTGCGGGCTTGCGAAGCACGGCGATTCAGCAGCGCCTGGCCGGCCTGATCGCCCAGAGTGCCCTGGTTGGTACGCGCCGCATCCTCCCATTCCGCCAAACGCTGACGGCGGGTGCCGACTCCTGTGAGGTCGTCCGTGAGGACGAAGGCCGGGCCGACTTGGCGGTAAGTACCCGCTATGGCGAGAGCCAGCGCGCCAAGCAGATTACCGGCTGGGGCGGACGGCGCGGGGCCGATCAGTGTCAGCGTTCGATGTGCGTAGTGGGGGTCGGCGTAGATCTCTTTGTGCGACAGCACCGCGATCCGTGCGACCAGGCCCTCCACCGTCCGCAGTCCTGCCAGTGGAACCAGGCCCTGGAGCGCCGCGTCGTCCAGGCGCAGGTCGCCCGGCCTCGGCATGTTGGCGACGCTGGCCCGGAGGGCGACGTTGTGCTGGGCGGCGGGCGGGTCCATCTTCGGCGACCAAGTGTGCATCCGTCCCGCAACGTCGGTGGGGCTTTGGGAGAGAAAAATCGTTTGCCCTTTGCGGTCGTGTACATAAAGATGTGCCGTCTGCCCCAGCCGCAGGCGGACGCCGCTGATCTGGTCGGAAATGTCGCGCGTGTCCGTGCGCAGGTCATCCGGCAGCTTCGCCATCTCCGGGTCTTGCGAGGCGACCCACAGGCGCCCCCGCCGGAACAGGGCATGAAACAGTGCCTGCTGCGTCCCGTCCGCCAGGTCCGCCAGTCCCAGCCCGCGCTCCGAGGTCAGTGCCGCCCACTGGGCGTCGTCCAGGCTGGCCGCCAGCATCTTGAAGGCGGTGCTGGGGCTGAGGTCGGTCGTCACGTCGGGCGGCGCGGGGTCTTCGTTGAGGACGACTCGCGAGGCCGGGGCGACGGCGGTGACGGCGCCGAACGCCTGCGTCTCTTCGCCGAACGCCGCTGTCAGGGGGCCGAGGTCTGCGTTGCCCGGCGGAGGGGTTTCCGTACCGGCGGGCAGTATAACCTTGTCCGCCCCGACCGCCAGCAGGACTCCTTGGGCCAGCGGCGCGGACGCCAGCGCGCGGGCGAGCGTCACCGGGGCGGAAGCCATCGGCTTTGTCTGTGCCGCCGCCACGGCAGGCCCGAGGAGCAGGGAGAGCGGCAGGAATGACAGGAGCGTGCGGGTGCTTTGCATGAAGACAGTATACAGCATAACCCCTGATAACGGGCTACGGGCGAAAACGGTTCGGGCTGTTTTGTGGACAGCCACGAAGTGGCTGCCGTTGACAGCGGGCGGGCGGATTCGGTACACTGAGACGCCCGACAACCCCACAAAAAAGAGCCAGTCAAAGGGAGCCAGCCTTGTCAAACCCCAGCCCTCAGATCGCCGTCGTCATCCCTGCCGGGGGCGGCGGGACCCGCCTGTGGCCGCGCAGCCGCCGGGAGACGCCCAAGCAGTTCCTCGACATTGTTAGCGAGCGCACCATGCTCCAGGAGACCACGGACCGCGTCCAGGAGCTGGTCCCGCCCGACCGTCTGTATGTCATCACGAACGCCCGCCATGCCGAGGCGGTCCGGGCGCAGCTCCAGGGCGTTCCCGCCGGCAACATCGTCGGCGAACCCGAGGGCCGCGACTCGGCCCCGGCCATCGGTCTGATGGCGGCGATTCTGGAAAAGACGCAGGGGCCGGAGACGGTCATGGCGACCCTGCCCGCCGACCACGTCATCCTGCACGAGTCCCAGTTCCGGGACATCCTGCGCGCGGCCTCGGATGTGGCCGCAGACGGCTACCTGGTGACGCTGGGCATCCCGCCGACGGGGCCGGATGTGGGCTTCGGCTACATCCAGAGCGGCGACCTGCTCCGTGAACAGACCGAGGCGGGCGTCCCCGTTTACCGCGTGCGGCAGTTCAAGGAGAAGCCCAGCCGCGAGGTCGCCGAGCAGTACCTGCGCGACGGCGGCTACTTTTGGAACGCCGGCATGTTCATCGCCTCGGTCCAGACTCTGCGCGATCTTTACAAAACGCACCTGCCCCAGATGGAGGAAGGGTTCGCCCGGATCGTCGCCGCGCACGGCACGGGCGAGTTCGAGCCGACCCTGCGGGCCGTCTTCCCGACATTGGAAAAGGTTTCGGTGGACTACGGCATCGCCGAAAAAGCCGACCGCGTGGCCGTCATCCCCGCCGACATCGGCTGGAACGACGTCGGCTCCTGGCAGCGCCTGGCCGAAGTGCTCCATTCGGCGGGCCGGCACGACGAGGAGACCGGCAACATCGTCGTCGGCCACCACATCGGGGTAGACACGCACGGGGCATTGGTCTACAGCCCGGACCGGCTGATCGCCACCATCGGCCTGGACGACATCATCGTGATTGACACGCCGGACGCGACCCTGATCTGCCCCAAATCCCGCTCGGAAGACGTGAAAAAAATTGTCGAGGAGCTGAAGGCACGGGGCCGTCACCACCTGCTATAAAGATTCCTCCGGCAGACCGCCTGGGGGGCGTGGCTGCTGATTGTGAGGCGGCCAGCGAGAGGCGGTCAGCGAGTGAACTCGCCGCTATGTGGTGGGGACGCCACCTGTCCGCCTGCGCGGACACCGGACAGCCAGACACCGGACAGCTATGCGATTGCCGTTCCTGTCTCGACGAAGGTCGAGACGCGGCGCTTCGCCATGCAGCGGCGAGTTCACTCGCTGGCTCTCTCTGCTCTCTCTGCCTTCCCGGTCCGCCTCCTCCCGGCTTGCGGGAATCTTCCGAGCGCCCTCACAAAAACTAGCCACGCCCCGCCTGGGGGCAACGTGTCGTCCTCCCCTCCAAAACCCTGCAACAAACGGCGCTTTCGGTTGTCAATGGTCCTAGAGTACTCAAGATAAAGGACGATGCATGATTGTTCCGATGGCGGACCTGCAAGCGCAGCACCGGGCGCTGAAGGCTGAGTTGACGGAAGCGTTTGAGCAGGTCATGGCCGCCTGCGATTTCGGCGGGCTGGGCGAAAACACCTCTAAACTGGAAGCGGAGATCGCCGCCCTGTGCGGCGCGACCTACGGGCTGGGCGTCAATTCGGGGACAGATGCCCTGCTCCTGTCCCTGCTGGCCCTGGGCGTCGGGCCGGGTGACGAGGTGATCACCTCGCCGTTCACCTTCATCGCGACGGGCGAAACGATCTGCCTGGCGGGCGCGACGCCGGTCTTTGCGGACATTGACCCGCACACCTTTAACCTCGACCCGGAAGCGGCGGCGGCGAAGATCACGGACCGCACCAAAGTCATCCTCCCCGTCCACCTGTTCGGCCAGATCGCCGACATGACGCGCCTGACCCAGATCGCCCAGCCGCGCGGGATCGCGCTGCTCGGCGACGCCGCCCAGGCCATCGGCGCGACGCACCAGGGCCTCCCACTCGGTTCCTGGGGCGACGCCAACACCCTGTCGTTCTACCCGACCAAAAACTTAGGCGCCTGCGGCGACGGCGGCATGGTGCTGACGGACCGGGCCGACCTGGCCGACCGGATCAAGCTGCTGCGCTTCCACGGGTCCGGCGGCGGCTACTTCCACAGGGAGATCGGCTACTGCTCCCGGCTGGACGGGATGCAGGCGGCCTTCTTGCGCGTCAAGGCCCACCGCCTGCACGACTGGAACGAGGCCCGCCGCCAAAACGCCGCCCTTTATGACGCCGCCCTGTGCAGCCTGGAAGGTCAGTTGGTCCTGCCCTGCGCCGAGGCGGGCAACTACCACATTTACCATCAGTACACTGTGCGCGTCCCCGAAGGCCGCCGGGATGATCTCCAAAAGCGCCTGGCGGCACGCGGCGTGCAGTCGGCCATCTACTACCCCCTGCCGATCCATTTGCAGGGAGCCTACGCCTTCCTGGGCTACGGGCCGGGCGACTTGCCCGAAAGCGAGCGCGCATCAGGCGAAGTCCTATCGCTGCCGGTACATCCCGACCTATCCTCCGAGCAGGTCGAGTACGCGGCCGACTCGGTACGGGCCTTTTTCGGGTAAACTCAACCCGAGGAGACACCCAATTTGAAGGCTATGATACTGGCGGCGGGAGTCGGCTCCCGGCTGGACCCCCTGACCCGCGCGATTCCCAAGCCGATGGTGCCGGTCGTCAACCGGCCCGTCATCGAGCACATCGTCCTGGACCTCAAGAAGCACGGCTTCACGGACATCCTGGTCAACCTGCACTATCTGGGCGACGTGATTCAACAGGGCCTGGGCGATGGCTCTCGGCTGGGCGTCCGCCTCTCCTACGCGCCCGAAGACAAGCTTTGGGGCGACGCCGGCAGCGTCAAGCGCTCGCAGGCGTTCTTTGAGGATGAGACGTTTTTAGTCGTCGGCGGCGACGACATCTCCGACATTGACCTGTCCGGCCTGATGGCGCTCCACCGGGAGAAAAACGCCGCCTCCACCATCGCCACGACCGTCGTGGACGACCCCTCGCAGTTCGGCATTGTCGTGACCGACGAGGACGGGCGCATCACGCGCTTTTTAGAGAAGCCCAAGGGCGGCGACGTGTTCTCGGACACCGCCAACACCGGCGTCTACGTCTTTGAGCCGGACGTCTTCGACCTGATCCCGCCGGACACCTTCTGGGGCTTCGGCAACAACGTCTTCCCCAGCCTCCTCGCCGAAGGCCGCCCCCTCTACGGCTTCGCCACCACCGCCTACTGGAAGGACGTCGGCAACCTGCAAGTCTACCGCCAGACCAACTTCGACGCCCTCGCGGGCCGCGTCCACCTGGACATCCCGCTGCGCCAGGAGGAAACCGGCGTCTGGTGGGGCGAGAACATCGAAATAGACCCTACGGTGGAGATCGGCTCCCCCGTCGCCATCGGCAGCAACGTCACGGTCGGCGCGGGCGCGAGGATACTGGAAAACACCGTCATCGGCGATGGCTGCGTCATCGAGCCGGATGTCACCCTTAAAGACACGATCTTGTGGGCCGGCGCCCGCGTCAGCGAAGGCACCCACCTGGAGCGCTGCGTCGTCGGCACAAACGCCCAGGTGCAGTCCAGCGTCGCCATCTTCGACGCCAACATCGTGGACCCCACCCGGCGCATGACCGCGAAGACGTGACGGCTGAGGCCGAGCGAGGTGCCTCGAAAAAAGTAAACGGAATCAATGACGAACACAGAGACAGACAATCAGCCGCTTCTCACTAAACAGAAGCGTGTAGCATACCTGTTTAGCCTGTTCCTCATCATCTTGGTGGTAGTCGCGGATGCAGTCATGGCTGGAACACTTTGGGTAATTGCTTCCCGTATTCAGCATCGTGCCCACCCCCTCGTCCCGCCTACACCTGAATTGCTGTTCATATTCTATGTTGTGGTCGTAGCAAGCTTGGTCGGTTGCATTTTCTGGGCCCGTTCCCACGTAGTAAGCATCGGTTCGTTGTCGCCGCACGAGTTTGTGCGGCAAACGCAAATCGGCCTCACGATCAGCTCGCTTGGTTTCTATCTGGGTCCGGTCTGGGTGTTTCTTGGCGGTGCGTGGGCACAGTCTGTACCACTTCTTGTTGGGCAGGCTGTTGTTTCTCTGCTGTGTGTTCTGCCTGTTGTGCTCAGATATGGCGCGTCACCCCGATAAGATGATGGCATCGCATATTTCTGTGCCGCTTGAATTGAGAAAGCACGAAGCAACCCGGTGCTCAGGGTTACGACAAAGTAGATGCGGTGACGGTGTGAACAGAAGGAGCCGCACAATGACTCTACGCCCGATCAAAACGGAAGACGATTACAAGGCGGTGCTGACGGAGATCGAGCGGCTGTTTGAGGCCGTGCCGGAGACGCCCGAAGGCGACCGGCTGGACATCCTGATTCTGCTGGTAGAAGCCTACGAGGAACAGCATCACGCCATCCCGCCGCCGGATCCGGTAGCCGCTTTGGAATACCACATTGAAAGCCGGGGGCTGACCCGGCGCGATTTGGAACCATACCTCGGCAACAGGGCGCGGGTAGCTGAAATCCTGAACCGCAGGCGCGCGCTTACCATTGAGATGATTCGCCGCCTGCACCAAGGTTTGGGCATTTCCGCCGAAGTATTGATCCAGCCTTATCCTCTGCAAGAGCAACAGTCCAACAAAACGCGACGCCCGACAGCGGCAGCCGCCGCGTAAGGTCCGGCGCGGAGAATGCAAAGCGGCCCAGTGCAAATGCACCGGGCCGCTTTTATAGTTGGCTACTTCTTGAGGATGTAGCCGGTTTTGCTCTTGTCGAAGCCCTCCGGCTCCTTCTTGGCGTCGAAGGTCCAGCGGTTGGCGCGTGGGTGGAAGGCCGCATAGCCGCTCAGGATGCTCGCCAGCAGGCGGCGCGGCGTCCGGCGGACCAGGTTCACTTCCGTCAGCAGCGTCAGGAACGAGCAGCCCTTGCGGTAGTGGTCCAGAATGCGCCGGACGATGTCGTAGGTGGAGATCGGCGTTCCCGACTCGACCTCGTTGCGGAACTCCAGCAGCTCTTCCATCCGGGCGGGGCTGACGAAAACGCCGGGGTCGGACTCGTTCTCGTCCATGAACTTGTATTCGGCGGGATTGTCCGTCTTTTCCAGATAGACGATCGCGCCGGACTCGGCGGCGATCTCGGCGTACAGGTCGAAAAGGCCGTAGACGAGCTGGACGTCGTAGTCCACATAAACTGGGTAGCCGGTCCCCGCCGCGTCGCGCACGGTCAGCTCGACGATGTTCGGTTCGGCGGGGAAGAAGCCGGGGGGAACCTGCGCCAAGGGGAACGTGCCGATCTCCTTGTGGTGCGCCTTCAGGACCAGGCGCAGGCGCGGGGCCTCCGCCGTCGCGCCCTCCGGCCAGCGGGTGGCCGAGGCGGGGTCCTGGTCGTTGACGTCCTGGGCGACCGGGTCCAGAATCTCCTCCTGCAAGCCGTCCTCCAGGCCCGCGTCCGCCAGCATCTGGTCTAAAATCTCGCCGTCAGCCGTCTCAAAGCGCGGCAGGGTGGGGAAGGCCAGCGATTCGGGAAGCTGACCGATATACAGCGGCAGCGAATCGGGCGCACGGAAGCGGTCCGTGCCGACCCATAAGGACTGATCAGGGCGGGCGCGCAGGTACTCGGTCAGCGTCACCGCGTCGGCGGCGAAGGTGCGGGAACCGGGCCGGATCTCGAAGACATGGGTGAGCAGGTCCCCCACCGAAACGGTTTCTTCACGGCCCTCGAAGTAGCTGGCGATCTCCTCGGCGTCCTCCTCGGTGACTTCCAATGGCTTGGCGACTACCTCGGCGGCGACGACTTCCACGGCCGGCTCTTCGATCGCCGTTTCAGCGGCCTGGGCGGCCTGCGCACGCCACACGGCGCGCAGAGGCTCCAGCGCGTCGCGCAGCAGCCAGCGGTGGTCGGGCAGGGCCAGGAACGTCTCGCGGTCGGTCGCCACGGCGTCATAGAGCGCCGCGCCGTCGAAGCCCTCGCCCAGCGCCTTCCAGGCAAAATACTGGACGACCCGGTTGTCTACGGGCTGGCCGCTCGCCGCCGAAAGGATCGCCAGGGCCGCGCCGGTCGGGTTGTCCTCCCAGTCCAGGCCCTGGGCGGTAGACTGGAACGGGGCCAGCTTTTCGGCGCTGAGGTAGTTGTAGAACAGCAGATCGGCCTCGCGCTCCGAAGTCAAGTCGAGCAGCCAGGAGCGCAGGCCGTAGGCCAGCCCGCCGGCGATGGGAAAGAAGGGCGTGCCGCGCAAGAGGCGCGGGGCGACCTCGGTGAAGGCTTCGCGGACGCGGCCCGTGATCTGGGCCAGCTCGCCGGCCACCTCGTCGGTCGGGATGGGGGCGCCGTAGTCCGCGATCAGCTCCACCAGGATGTGCTCCAAGGGGCGCTGCTTGTCGAGGTAGCGGTTGCGGATGTCCCAGCGGCGGTCCACGGCGACGAAACGCTGGGCTGCCGCTTCTATCTGAGAGCGGGCCAGGGCGGGCGTCACGACGTCGTCGCCGACCTCGCGGGCGATCTCGCCGACGCGGGCCGGCTCGCCCAGCCGGACCAGGGCGCGGTGCAGCAGGGTCGTCAGCGTCTCCTGGGCAAGCGCGTGAGTCGGGTCCGCCCCAGGGGCGGTCTTTTTGGCGCTGGATTTCTTGTCGGTTCGGGTGGTCGCCATGCGGTCTCCTTGTGAGTACGAAATGAAAGTCAGGGGTGGCTACGCGGGGACGGCGTACAGGTCGTAGGGCGCGGCCGCCACGACGCGGGCGGGGAGGAACGTGCCGGGGGCGGCGTCGCAGCCGCGCACAATCACCGCGCCGTCAATCTCCGGGGCGTCGCGGAACGAGCGGCCCACGGCTTCCCGCTCGCCGTCCGCGCCCCGCCGCGATTCGACCAGCACCTCCAGCGTCCGCCCCAGCCACTTCTGGTTGTTCGCCAGGCTGAGGGGCTGCTGCGCGGCCATCAAGGCATCGCGCCTTTGACGCATCACCCTGGTGGGCACGGCATCGGGCAGATCGAACGCGGGCGTGTCTTCTTCAGCGGAATAGGTGAAAACGCCCACGCGGTCGAAGCGCATCTCGCGGACAAAATCCAATAGGTTTTCAAATTGCGCGTCCGTCTCGCCGGGGAAGCCGACCAGGAACGTCGTCCGTAGGGCCAGATCGGGCAGCGCCTCGCGCATCCTGCCGAACAGCCGCTTGTACTGCTCAACCGACCCGCCGCGCTTCATCGCCTTGAGCATCGCGTCGTCGCCGTGCTGCAAGGGCATGTCAATGTAGGGGATGACCTGCGGCAGCTCGCGCAGGGCGTCAATCAAGGGCTGTCGCACCATCGTCGGGTAACAGTAGAGGAGGCGCAGCCACTGGATGCCGTCCACGTCGGCCAGCGCCCGCAGCAGGTCCGGCAGGGCCAGCCGCCCGTACAGGTCCATCCCATACGCCGTCGTGTCCTGCGCGACTAAGTTTAGTTCCCGCGCGCCCGACGCCGCCAATTGCCTGGCTTCTGCAACAAGCCGCTCGATGGGCTTGGACCGGTGCTTCCCTCGGATGCCGGGGATGGCGCAGAACGTGCAGGTGTGGTCGCAGCCTTCGGAAACTTTGAGATACGCCGTCCACGGGGTCGCCGGCGCGCGCAGCCGCGTCTGTGGGATGAGGGGGTACTTGTCGGCCACCTGCTCGACGAGGTTGATCTGGCGGGGCCGCGCGCCGAACACGACGTTTCCCACCGAGGGCGCGCTCTCAATCCCCAGAAACGCATCCACTTCGGGGATTTCTTTGGCGAGGTCGGCCCCGTAACGCTGGGCGAGGCAGCCGGTCACAATGACTTTTGACACCTGCCCGCGCTCCTTGCGCTTCACGGCGTCCAGAATGGCGGCGATGCTTTCTTCCTTCGCCGGCCCGATAAAGCCGCAGGTGTTGACGATCAGCACGTCCGCGTCGGCTTTATCCGCCACGAACTGCACCGTCCGGCCCTCCATGCCCGCCAAAGCCCCCAGCATCTCCTCGCCGTCCACCTGGTTTTTCGCGCAGCCGAGCTGCACCAGACCCACTTTGGTCGTCAAAATCCCAACTTCCTCTGCAACACATATACCTTGACGGGTTGTTACACTTCAAGGGGGTGGTCCACTTAACGAAGACCTCAAACTTTCAGATGGGGATGCCTTCTGGTAAGTGTCTTAAAAAGGCAAAACCAAGCGGAATATTCACACTACTATCCAGCATAATCTTCCAACAATCCACTTGCAGCAATCGTGGAAAGAGGCTATATATCATCGCCTGATAGGCACTAGAACTCATAACAACAGAGGAGACAACAAAATAGGCCTGCTCTAGGCCCTTAAGTTCCTGGAGCAGTTCTAATCTGTTGCTGCTGCTGTCACAGTCATATGTCAAATTCAGCTTTACATTATCTGTCGCTACTCTGTCCAAGATGGCCTCATCAAAGTTGCCCGCTGATACAAGCAAAGTAGTATCAATCGTTACATTTCTGATTATGTCCTGTAAGCGATGAAGATCTGAGGCTGAACAAATAATCAACTGTTTCATGGTTTATCTGATACACAACCCACAAACACAAAAATTGCCGGTTTAGTGTACCCGAAAAAGGAGGAGATAATCAACGGCTCCCTCTCATTCCCCGTCTGTCGCCTCTCCGCGCTGCTAGTTCTTCGAGTGCCGGAGACAGTTCAATCGTGTGCATCATGCTTTGTGTCTCGCGCTTCCCTCTGGCGTCGCCCTACGATTTCCGGTTCCGGGCTATTGCCCGGCGGCTGCGGCGCGGCGCCCGCCGTGTCAGGACCGTTCAGCGTATGGGGCTGAGCTTTCTTGGGCGCGGTCTTTTTCGACTCGTGATTCTTCGTCGAGGGCTTTTTCGCGTGGAACCTGTTCATGCCGTGGGCCTTTCTCCGAGTTTGCGCTGGAAAGCGGACAAAACTTCCCGGCCCGGTGCGCGGTCAAATACCGCGTAAACGACGCGCTGGAAGCAGCCAAAGAACAAGCCTTGCGGCCCCAGAAGTTCCCAGAACAATTCCGCCACGGTCTCCGGCTCGTTTCCGAACACGCCGCAGCCCCAAGCTCCAAGTACTAATGTGGAATGCCTCTGTTCCTGGGCGGTCCATAGCAATTCGCCCATGCGCGCTGCCATTGTCGGACGAATCAACCCGATGTTCCCTGGTTCGTTCTTCCGCACTGCGCCAGCGTTCACGGCGGGCGCTGTCAGAAAAGAGGTTGTAAACGGAGTCTCCAGCAGCCGGCCATCGTCCTCGCGGAACACAGGGACGCGCGGCGAGTAGATCATGTAGTCGGAGTAGAGGCAGGTGTGAAGGCGGCGATTAAAGTCGTACATCTCACTCATCGGCGTGAGACATGAGTAAAGCCCGGACGAGCGTGCCAGCGATTCTTACTGGGCTTGACTGCCCGAAAGAAAGCCGCCGCCCGGATTCTTGGCAGAGGCGAAGTTGAGGCAAAGCGGGTCGGAGGCCGCAAGGCGCTGTGCCGCCTGCAATGTGGTTTCGTCAGTGACCTCGGTGGTCGTTTCCGGCCAGGAGCGCCGGTGGCAGCCCGTGACGGGGTCGGGGAAGTCACTGGGTCGGTAGAGCCGCGATCCGGATACCGCCGCCTCAAGATCCGCCGCGATGTCAACCTCTTGCCCAGACGGGCTGGTGTATCTCCCCCGGTGAAGAATGTCCAGCGTCTCCTGCGCCAGAGACACACGTTGTTCTCGGTTCATCCCCAGCCCTAATCTTTCCTGTTGCGCTAGGCGAGGCGTCTGCGGCGGTCCACCTGACGCCAGAGCGGGGCGGCGAGGAAGGCGCCGGCCATCAGGGCGGGGCCGAGCCAGGCCAGCGTCCGGGGCGGCAGCATCGGCAGGTAGTGGCCGATAAAGGAGTTGCAGTAGGCGGAACCCGGCGCGTCCCAATTCCGTAGGCCCTGCTCCCAGCGGGTCAGGGGACACTCGCCCCAAAGGACGTTGGCGGCGATCACGACGACCAGCAGCGCGTAATAGGCGCGCTCCCAGCGCGGGCGGCGGCGCAGCAGCCCCAGCATCGCCGCCAGCGCGCCCAGGGCCACCGTCGCCACAATCGCCCCATGCATGACGGCCACACCGTTCGCCAGCCACAGATACATCGCTCTCTCCCGTTATTGCCCTGTCCGCTCTGGCTCGCACTCAGGACATTCCAGCGCCGCGCCGATCTTCTCCTGCCGCCCTGCCGGAGCCAGCACCCAGGGGCGCGTGCTCCAGGGCGGGTTGTGGCGCACATGCTGCCGGTGCCCGCACGCGAGTTCCGCCACCCAATCTCCGAGAGCGTCCTGATGAAAGCCGGTGATTTCGCGCTTCATAACGTCGGTGTCAGGGCAGAAACGGCAGTCTTAGATCGGGCAGCGGGCGGAAGCCCAGCGAAAGCACCAGAAAGGCGCTGCCGTCGCCCCTCACGAAGACATCGCCCTCCTGCGAGGACCGCCGCCCGCGCCGGTCGCCGAAAAATATTACCCCAGCGTAGTCCGTCCAGTTTTCCCCGTCCCGGTGAATCGTGTGGTCGAACGCCGCGTCCAGATCGTCCGTGCCGGCCACGACGCCTGCCAGTTCCAGGCCGGACGGCTCCGGCCCGTAGCGCTCCCGGAACGCGGGATCGGCCATGCGTGCCGAGACGCCGGGGTCCAGGTTGTGGTAGATCGTGACCATTGGGCCTCTTGCGTCAGTTCCCCTGCCCTGAACGGCAGGGCTTTAACAGAGCAAATCCCCGCCTTTGCACTGGCTACCACCCCAATAACTGAGACGCGGAGGGCGCGGGCATAGAAAATAATTCTTCGCCCTTACCCTCGGGGGCTTGCACTTTTAAAGCACGGGGGTTCAGCCCCGTGAAACCTGTTCAGCGCTGGAGAACGAGCCAGCCGCCGCCGAACGCCAGCACGTCCTCCGCCGCTCCGAGAACAGGATCGGGAATCGGAATCTTCTGTTCCAGTGTCCGCCGCAGGTGATAGAACCCGTAAGCGCCCGCGACGGCGCCCGCCACGCCGAGGACGGCGCCTCTCTCGGCGCGCTTCCCGGCGGCGAGGCACAGGGCCGCCCCGCACAGCCCGCCGGACAGGACGCGCCCGAACAGCGGGCCGGGGGCGATGCGGGAGGGGGTGAACGGCAGCTTGTCCCCGATGATCTCCCCCGCCGCCAGGAACTTGGTGATGGTCGCGGCCTTGTCTGTTCCGAGCCAACGCAGCGGCGACTGTTCCAGGGCGGGCGGTTGGGTGCGCGCGAGGCGGTCGCTCACCAGGGCGGGCGCTCCCATGCTCCGCATCCCGGCGACGACGCCCAGGCAGGCGGCTTGGAGGTAGGTGTTAGGCATTCTGTATCCATTTCTTTCTCTTTTTGGGGTGGCACGCGAGGGGGGCGGCAGTCACTGTGCGGCGACCGCTTCTGCCGCCTTCCGCCGCCGTGTTGGCTGCCGCGCCGGCTCGGGCGGTTCCTGCGTCAGCGCCTCGACGATGACCCCCTCGTCCGGTAAAATCATCACGCGCGCGTTCAGCGCCTGGGCGATGCGGCGCAGGGTGGGGAGGGTCGGCATCTGCCCGCGTTCGATGCGGGCGAGCATCGGCTGCTTGATCCCGGTTTTCTCGGAGAGTTCCCGCTGCGTCAGCCCGCGCGCCTCGCGCATCTCGGTCAACGCCAACCCCAACCGGGCGCCCTCGCGCGCCCTCGCCAGTTCCTCGGCGAATGCCGGACTAGCCGCGATCTGCTCGGCGACGTACTGCTGGAGTGGTTTGTACTGATTCTGGGTTAACATGGTCTTTCTTGGCTTTCTCAATCGCCGCGCGTCGTTCCGCCTCCCGGCGGCGAACTTCCTCGACGCGGTTCAACGCCAGCCGCGTGTCACCCGGTTCAAACGTGACGCTGTAGTCGCCACGGGTTGAAACCCAAGGTTTTATTGGGGTGAGGCTGCCAAAAGCCCACTGTCCAGGGGACAGAAGACGCAGACTGCCCCTTCTTGCGTCCCCTGGACGCTGGGCACTTCTATGCCTTCGGCATTACTGCGTATCAGCTTCGGGTTTCAACCCGTGGCGACTGCTCGGAGCACAACAAACATTATAACTCAATAGTTATCATAAGTCAACGCCTTTTACTAGCCCTACGCTTGACAATCCGCCCCGTTTTCGCCCATAATAACCGTCCAAACGACGACTCTGAACTTGTTAGAAGCGGGGAACGACCGTGGACCTAAACGACATGAACTCTGACGAACTGTTTGATCTGGCGATCATCGGCGGCGGGCCGGTAGGGCAGTACGCCGCCTACTATGCGGGCCTGCGCGGTATGAAGACCAAAGTGATTGACAGCCTGCCCCAACTCGGCGGGCAGCTCGCGGCCCTGTATCCGGAGAAGTACATCTTCGATGTGGCCGGCTACGCCAAAGTCTACGCACGGGACCTGGTCGAGAACCTGACTGAGCAGATGATGCAGTACGGGCCGACCCTGGCCCTGGACGAGAAGGTCGTCAACCTGATGTCGTCGGACGGCCTGGTCACGATGGAGACCGAAAAGGGACACACGCACTATGCCAAGTCGGCCATCATCGCGGCGGGGGTGGGGGCGTTCATGCCGCGCAAGATCGCGCAGGCCGGGCTGGACGAACTCGAAGGGCGCGGGCTGCACTACTTCGTCACCGACAAGAGCGTTCTTGCCGGGAAGCGTCTGCTGGTCGTCGGCGGCGGCGACAGCGCCTTCGACTGGACGCTGAACCTCTACGATTCGGCCCAAAGCATCATGCAGATCCACCGCTCGGACAAGTACAAGGCGCATGAGGACACCATCGGGAAGGTCATGGCCCTGCCCATCACGTTCAAGACCTTCCACGAGGTCAAGCGGGTGCATGGCGAGGAGCGCGTCGAGGGCGTCACCATCTTTGACAACCGCACCCAAGAAGAGTTCTACTACCCCTGCGACGAGATTTTGTTCAGCCTGGGCTTCCTGACGAACTTAGGCCCGATCAAGCAGTGGGGGTTCGAGATCGTCGGCAACTCGATCCACGTCAACACGCGCATGGAGACCAACATCCCCGGCGTTTACGCGGCGGGCGACATCGTCACCTATGACGGCAAGCTGAAGCTGATCGCCACGGGCTTCGGCGAGGCGGCCACTGCCGTCAACCACGCCAAAGCGCATGTGGACCCGACAGCCAAAGTCAATCCCGGCCACTCGTCGGAGAACGTGCCTGAAAAGAAGCCGCACTAGCCCGAAAAGAAGCCGCACTAGCCGGAAGAGGAGGACGATTGCCATGCTGACCGAATACCCCTATGCCCGGAGTTACCTGTTTGCGGCCCTGGAAGCCGCCCCCGCGCTGTTCGACCATCTGCTGCGGGGGCTGACCGAGGAGGAAGCCGACCGGCGGCCGGACCCGGACCGCTTCACGATCCGCGAGGTCATGGCGCACCTGGCCGACTGGGAGCCGGTCTTTCTGGAGCGCCTGACCCGAATGCGCCGCGAGGATCACCCGACCTTGCCCGGCTACGATGAGGGCCAATGGGCGCTCGACCATGGCTACGCGCGGTCCGACTGGCGTGAACGGGCTCTTCTGTTCGCCGAGCGCCGCCGCTCCCTGGCAGCGTTCCTCCATTCCTGCACCCCGGACGACTGGCCGCGCACGGCGGACCGGCCCGAAATCGGCATCCTGACCATCGAGTCCCAAGCCCTCCTCATCCCCCTGCACGACACCTATCACCTGCGCCAGATCGCACAATGGCGCGAGGCCCCGGCGTCTTAAGCTTTGGTGACAACTCCCATGCGTAAACACACGGGCTTCTTGGGAAACGCACACGGCAACCCGTCACGTTGGCTCCCAAAGGCGGTGTCCCCGCCCTAGTTTTGCAGAGCAAGCCCTGCAAAGCATAATGTTA